>OBYZ01000084.1_pt1 | contig 123948 bp, 110 predicted proteins | sample 1501501 | NCBI WGS metagenome assembly OBYZ01 (sample SAMEA2580213, study PRJEB22360) | human gut metagenome | biome: human gut; feature: human-associated habitat; material: faeces | place: Denmark | collected 2008/2010
ATCTTCGCAATAAATTGTGATTTTAGCCCCACGTTTAACCAATGAAATGGCTGTGCAAAGCGAGGCAATCCCACCACCAATAATGGCAATATCTTGCTCGTTTAGATTCGCGGGCTGACTATGAAACCAGGGGGCTGAAAGTGCGGTCAGTTTTTCATGCGTTTTTTGACCAGAAAGACATTCCCGTTTTTTACCAAATCCTTTGCGTTTCTTAATATTAAAGCCCGCATTTTCTAAGCCTTTTCTAACCGCACTTGCCGCAGTAAAGGTCGCAAAGGTGCCTTGTGGCTTGGTAAAACGAAACATTTGCTGATAAAGCTGCTCATTCCACATGTCGGGGTTTTTACTCGGCGCAAAACCATCTAAAAACCAGGCATCAATTTTACCATTCATATAATCGCCCAGTTGTGGCAGATTTTCAGCGACATCGCCAAACCAAAGATCTAACGTGGTTTCATCAAAATGAAAACGATAGCAACCTTGAATGGGATTAAGCCAATGCTGTTGTAAATGCTGAGCAAGATGAGAAAATTGCGGATAAGCTAAATGGGCTTGTTGTAATGCATCAAGTGGCAAAGGGTATTTTTCAAAAGATATAAAATAAAGGCGTTTTAGAGGCGAATCTGGATATTTCTGACGAAATTCACGGAATAGCGTAGTCACTGCAAAGAAATTTAATCCAGTGCCAAATCCCGTTTCAGCAATAACAAAATGGGCTTCTTGATAATTAGTCCAACGTTCCCACAACTGATTGCCTTCTAAAAACACGTAATGCGTTTCCGCTAAGCCATCTTGATTAGAAAAATACACGTCATCAAATTTATCCGAAACAGGCGTATTCTCTTGGTTAAAATGAATTTTTGCGTGCTGAATGGTGAACATGTGTTAGCCCTTTTTTGCCTTATCAAATTCTTTTATAATAGCACGGAAATTTTGAGTCGGTTAAAACTTAACTGGTCGAACAAATGAATTATTGCTTGCAATATTTTCATTTCATAGTAAATTGCGTTCAGCTAACAACTGTAAGTTGAACTAAATTTACCCTAAATCATAAGGAATAAAGAATGAAAAGAGCTGTAATTACTGGTTTTGGTATTATTTCAAGTATCGGTAACAACAAAGAAGAAGTTTTGGCTTCATTAAAAGCAGGTAAATCTGGTATTGAAGTCGTGCCTGAGTTTGTTGAAATGAAAATGCGTAGCCATGTTGCCGGCACAATCAAACTTGATCCAAGCGAGCACATCGATCGTAAAGTATATCGTTTTATGGGTGATGCGGCAGCTTATGCATACCTTTCTATGCGTGAAGCGATTGAAGATTCAGGTTTAACAGAAGATCAAGTTTCAAATGACCGTACAGGTCTTGTAATCGGTGCAGGTACTGGTTCAGCTCACAACCAATTAGTGGCTTGTGACGCAGTACGTGGTCCACGCGGTGTGAAAGCGATTGGTCCTTATGCGGTAACTAAAACGATGGCATCAAGTGTGTCAGCTTGTTTAGCAACCCCTTACAAAATCCGTGGTGTGAACTACTCAATCAGCTCTGCTTGTGCAACGTCTGCACACTGTATCGGTCATGCAGTTGAATTAATCCAATTAGGTAAACAAGATGTGGTTTTCGCTGGTGGTGCGGAAGAATTATCTTGGGAATGTGCAACTGAATTCGATGCAATGGGTGCGGTTTCAACTAAATACAATGATACCCCAGAAAAAGCGTCTCGTGCTTACGATGCAAACCGTGATGGTTTCGTTATCGCGGGTGGTGGTGCAGTTGTGGTGGTTGAAGAATTAGAACACGCATTAGCACGTGGTGCAAAAATCTACGCTGAAATCGTAGGTTATGGTGCAACCTCTGATGGTTACGACATGGTAGCACCAAGTGGTGAAGGTGCAGAGCGTTGTATGAAACAAGCGATGGCAACTGTGGATACCCCAATTGATTACATCAACGTACACGGTACATCAACACCAGTTGGTGATGTAAAAGAATTAGGTGCAATCAAAAATGTATTTGGTGACAAAATCCCAGCGATTTCTTCAACCAAATCAATGACTGGTCACTCTTTAGGTGCAGCAGGTGCACACGAAGCAATCTATACCTTATTAATGTTACACAATGACTTTATTGCACCAAGCATTAATATCGAAACATTAGACGAAGCGGCAGAAGGCTGTAATATCGTGACTGAAACAAAAGAAAATGCAGGCTTACAAACTGTAATGTCAAACAGCTTTGGTTTCGGTGGTACAAACGCGACTTTAGTGTTCAAACGCTATAACGGCTAATTAAAAATCGCTTAAAATCTAACCGCACTTTGGGGCTTCCAAGTGCGGTTTTTTCTTGTCATCGATTCTTTTCCCTCCACTCATAAGAGAAAACAACATTTAAAATGTGATCTAGTTCAAATTTTTGAACAAAAGAATAAAATTTTTTTATTTTTATAAAACTCTATATAAAAATGCAATTCTCTTTGTTTTTTTATTTCAATCTTTATTTAAAACTTTATTTTTATATTTTTATGGATTTTAATTCTTTTAAATTTGTTTTTTTAGACTTTTGCAATGCTAGACAAGTTGTTTTCTTTCGGTATGATGGTTCCATTGTTTTGACAACAAATCGTAGTAATAAAAGTGCGGTCAGTTTTAGGAGTAAAATATGAAGAAATTATCCGGTGCGGAAATGGTGGTTCAGTCTTTGCGTGACGAAGGCGTTGAGTATTTATTTGGTTATCCAGGCGGTGCCGTATTGGATATTTATGATGCAATCCATACCCTTGGTGGGATTGAGCATATTTTAGTTCGTCATGAACAGGCAGCGGTACATATGGCAGATGGTTATGCACGTGCGACCGGTAAAGTAGGTTGTGTGTTAGTGACATCAGGACCAGGTGCAACCAATGCGATTACGGGTATTTTAACCGCTTATACTGATTCAGTGCCAATGGTGATCATTTCTGGTCAGGTAATGAGTAGCTTAATCGGCCGTGATGCGTTCCAAGAATGTGATATGGTGGGGATTTCTCGTCCAGTGGTTAAGCACAGCTTTATTGTTAAAAAAGCAGAAGACATTCCAGGTATCTTGAAAAAAGCATTTTATATTGCTTCAACAGGCCGTCCTGGTCCTGTTGTCGTAGACATTCCAAAAGATACCGTAAATCCAACTTTAAAATATCCTTACGAATATCCAAAATCTGTTGAGCTTCGTTCTTATAATCCAACGGTAAATGGTCACAAAGGTCAAATTAAGAAAGCGTTAAAAGCATTATTAGTGGCTAAAAAGCCGGTTTTATTCGTCGGTGGTGGTGCAATTGCAGCAGGCTGTCATGAGGAATTAACGCAATTTGCACAACGTTTAAATTTACCGGTAACTTCATCATTAATGGGTTTAGGTGTGTATCCAAGTACCGATAAACAATTCTTAGGTATGCTTGGGATGCACGGGACTTACGAAGCCAATACAGCAATGCATGAAAGTGATTTAATCCTTGGTGTTGGCGTTCGTTTTGATGACCGTACCACTAACAATTTAGATAAATATTGCCCGAATGCAAAAGTGATTCAGATTGATATTGATCCAACCTCTATTTCTAAAAACGTCCCTGTTGCGATTCCAATTGTAGGTAACGCGAAAAATGTATTGGATGAGTTCTTAAGCTTATTAGGTGAAGAAATTGGTTCGCGTCCTCAAAACCAATTAGAAGATTGGTGGAAACAAATTGATGAATGGAAAGCGAAAAAATGCTTGGATTTCGACCGCACTTCAGGCGTAATTAAACCGCAGCAAGTGATGGAAGCCGTATATCGTATTACAAAAGGCCAAGCTTATGTGGCATCGGATGTAGGCCAACATCAAATGTTTGCCGCATTACATTATCCGTTTGATTTACCACGCCGTTGGATCAATTCAGGTGGTGCAGGTACGATGGGCTTCGGTTTACCGGCTGCATTAGGGGTAAAACTTGCGCATCCTGAAGCAACTGTGGTTTGTGTAACGGGTGATGGCAGTATTCAAATGAATATCCAAGAGCTTTCAACAGCAACGCAATACGGTATTCCTGTTGTGGTAATTTGTTTGAACAACCACTTCTTAGGTATGGTAAAACAATGGCAAGATTTGATTTACTCAGGCCGCCATTCTCAAACTTATATGAATTCTTTACCGGATTTCGTGAAGTTAGCCGAATCTTATGGTCATGTGGGAATTCAAATTTCTACACCAGATGAATTAGAAAGCAAATTAAAAGAAGCCTTCAGTATTAAAAATAAATTGGTCTTTGTTGATATTAACGTTGATGAAACCGAACACGTTTACCCAATGCAAGTTCGCGGCGGGGCGATGAATGAGATGATTTTAAGCAAACCACAAGAGGAGAAAGAATAATGCGTAGAATTTTATCTGTTTTATTAGAAAATGAATCCGGTGCATTATCTCGTGTGGTCGGCTTATTTTCCCAACGTGCATTTAACATTGAAAGCTTAACTGTGGCACCAACTGATGATCCAACGCTTTCTCGTATGACGATTGAAGCGGTGGGTGATGAGCAAGTACTCGAACAAATCGAAAAACAACTTCACAAATTAGTGGATGTGTTTAAAGTTATTAACTTGAGTGAACATGAGCACGTTGAGCGTGAAGTGTTGTTAGTGAAAGTACGTGCAACGGGTTCATCACGTGATGAGTTAAAACGTTTAGCCGATATCTTCCGTGGTCAGATTGTGGATGTAACAACAAAATCCTACACAATTCAATTAACAGGTACAAAAGATAAATTAGATGCTTTTGTTGAGGCTGTGAAGGAAGAAAGTACATTACTTGAGATTGTTCGTTCAGGCTTAATTAGTCTTTCCCGTGGTGAGAAAAATATTCTCTAATGATGTAGAAAGTGCGGTTAAAAATGACCGCACTTTTGAAAACGAAAAAAGGAAGTCATGATTGACTTCCTTTTTGTTTATTCTGAATGAATGTTAAGCTTCTGATTTATTAGTTAATGCGATATATAAACAAACTGCAAAACCGGCAATTAAAACATAAGGCGTAAAGGTTGGAACGCCAGTAGGAGCGGCTGCGAAACCAAAGTTATGTGCCGCTGCTGCACCCAGTAGCATACCGAGCACAAATAATGCTGAGTCATTATTTCCTTCACCAATATTGACTAATTGTTTGCCTGGACAACCACCGCCTAATGCAAAGCAAAGGCCGCAAAGTGCCATAGAAAGGAAATTGTAGAGATAGTCATTATGTGCGATAGGTTGTTTTTCAAAGCCTAAATGGAATTGACCTAATAATGCATTGGTTATTGCTGCAAAGACTATCAGTGCAATCACACCATTTAATAAATGAGCATCACGGAAGAGGACAAAGTTTCGGAATGCCCCTATTGTGCAAAAACGCGATTTTTGCATCAGCACACCGAGAAGTAATCCGCCAGCAAGTGACATCCAAATAGCCGCATGTTGTGCACCAGGCCCTTTTTCAGAGGTATAAATCGCTAGATTTTCACCAAATTTAAATTGGGTTAAGGCTAAAACAAGCAAAATCACCGCAAAGATTGGACCGATTAAGCCAGAAGATTGGCTTTGTTCCTTAGATTTACCTAATGAGAATCCTCGATTAGCAAAGAAAATGCCACCTAATACACCGGCAAATAATCCTACAATACCTGCAATTGCAGTGAGATCACCACCACCTAATCGTAAATAAGCACGCCATGGACAACCTAAGAAAATAAGCGCACCAAGCATTGCAAAAAAGCCTAAGCTAATACGAACAAGTGGGGCAGAGCCACCACGAGGTTTAAATTCCTTAGATAAGAATGCACTGGCGAGTGCTCCTAAAACTAATCCAATGAGTTCTGGGCGAAGGTATTGCAATGGGGCAGCGTGGTGTAATCCAAGCGATCCGGCTGTATCGCGTAAGAAACAAGCCGCACAAAATCCCATATTACCAGGATTGCCATTATAAGTGAGAAGTGGCGCAACGATACCAAGTGCAGCACCTGCAACCACAGGCCAAGTTAAAATTTTCATAATTAGACCCTTGTGATATCTGAAGTTAAATTGAATTGTGTGTTTTTAATAATAAAAACAAAGGTATTGTAGAAAGAGTTGAAAAATAAAGAAAGTTTATTTTTTTGAAATTGTGAGCAGGATCAAAGATTAATTGATAATGAGAACAGCTTGTTTAATTACTGTAAAAAAATAAAAGTGCGGTTAAATTTAACCGCACTTAGGATATGTTATTCAGCAGGGTACCAATGCAAATGTTCAAAGGCTATCTGACATGTTTCCCCTTCTTTCGGACCAGAATCTCGTCGTCCAATTTGAACACGAATATCTTGATCTCCAACTTGGATATTATAATCCGTCACTTCACCAAGATAAGAACGACGTTTTACAACACCAGGGATTCCACCTTGTTGAACAAATTCAATGTCAGATGGACGGCTTGCTAATATGGCTTTCCCTTGTGAAAGTAAGTCATTATTTGGCATTTCTGGAAGATTAAAAATACCATCAACTTTATCAATATGAATACCTTGTGATGACAGGTTTACATTTAATTGATTTGATAACCCGATAAAATTGAAGACAAACTTGTTAGCGGGGTTGTTATAAATATTTAATGGGGTATCAATTTGTTGTACCGCCCCTTTCTTCATGACCATAATACGATCTGAAAGTGCCATCGCTTCAGATTGGTCATGAGTCACATAAATAATTGAGAACCCAAATTTTTTCTGTAATGCCTTAATTTCAAACCGCATTTCTTCGCGAAGATGTGGGTCTAAGCTTGATAATGGTTCGTCTAGTAACATGACGTCTGGGTTAATTGCTAATGCTCTAGCAAGTGCCACACGTTGTTTTCCGCCACCAGATAAATCATCAGGGCTTTTCTTGGCAACACTAAGTAAATTAGTATGTCTTAGCGCATCGGTTGTTCGTTTTTCAATTTCTTGGGCTGAAATATTTTTGAGTTTTAACGGAAAGGCAACGTTGTCATATACCGTCATATGTGGCCATACCGCAAAGGCCTGAAAGACCATACCAAAATTGCGTTTCTCAGGCGGAAGATAGAAATTGTTTTTCTTCGATGACAGTAATTTATCACCGACTTTAATTTCTCCTCCGTCTAAGTCTTCAAAGCCTGCGATCATTCGTAAGGTTGTTGTTTTTCCACAACCTGATGGCCCTAGCATAGAGAAACATTCCCCTTTTTCGATAGAAAGGTTAAGATCTTCAATGGCAATAACATCACCAAATTTTTTCATGACATGATTTAATTGAATATAGCTCATCTTTTACTCCTAACCTTCTATTTTTGAGTTTTCTTTTCAGCATAACGTTTAATAACAGTTTGGCCTAACACAATGATTATTAGGGCAATACCCGCTAATGCTGCAGAATAAACCGTTTCACCGTCTTCATTTAGAGTATAAATTGCGACACCGATAGTTCGTGTAGAAGGACCATATAACATAACAGAAACAGTCAATTCACGTAGAGCCGGAAGGAAAATCAGGAAGAAAGCGGCAATCATCCCTGGTCTTACGAGTGGGATAACAATATCTTTTAAGGATTGCCACATACTTGCTCCACATGCTCGAGAAGCTTCAACTAATGAATCATGCACTTGCTCAAGTGCAGCAGAGTTGGCTTTGAGTGAGAAAGCCATATAACGAGCGATATAGGCAATTAAAATAATCCAAACTGTGTTGTAGAGATTGATGCCAAATTTACCACTCCAGGCAAGGATCACCCCAAGAGCAATTACAGAGCCAGGTACGGAGAATGGCAACATCCCTAAGAACTCAAGGATGCCTTTTCCGCGAACACGCATTTTAACGATAACATAAGAAATCATTACCCCTGCAAACATGGTAATCAATGCTGCAGCGAGACCGAGAGTCACACTATTGCGAATTGCATCTTTTGTTAACTGCCATTCAAATAAGATGAATTTATAGTTATCTAATGTGAGATTTTCCCATGTAATTGGTAATCCATAGGTTTTTAATCCACCAACAAGGAAAATCGTGACTGTAGGCAATATGATTGTAAAGGCGATGTAGAGTAAGCAAATAACAAGCAACGGTTTTCTCAAACCACGAAGTTTTACTTCGATAGGTCTAAAGCTTTTACCTGCAATAATTTGGAATCGACCTTTATTTAAGATTTTGTTTTGTAACCAAATAATCAGTGCCGCAGTGAATACTAAAACAGTTGCAAGTACAGTACCGGTACGAATGGCTTCAAAACTACCCGCACTTTGGTGAATACGTTCATAAATGAGGGTTGGAATGTTGAAAATACCATTTTCTACGCCTAGTACGGCAACAGTACCAAAGTGAGCCATAGAATAGAGCATAATGAGTAATGCACCAGAAAGAATACTTGGCATGACGAGTGGAATGGTAATTTTACGTGTAATGGTAAAGAGACTTGCGCCTGAGATTCTCGCTGATTCTTCTAATGTAGGATCCATGCGCTCCAATGCACCACAAACTTGGATAAAGACGAATGGGAAAAGATACATCGTTTCTACAGCCATAATACCGGCATAGCTATAGATATTAAAAATAGGACCATCAAATCCTAAATCCATGAAGAATTGGTTAATGTAGCCAGAACGTGGTGAAAGTAACATTTTCCAAGCTAATGCCCCAATGAAAGAAGGAAGCATAAAAGGTACAAGGAACATCACTTTCATAAAACCTTTATAAGGTAGATCTGTTCGAGTCACCAACCAAGCAAAAAATGTACCAATAATCGTACTCATCACAGTTACGCCAGATGCGATGAAAAGTGAATTGAGTAATGCTTCATAGGTTTCTTCTTGCTTCAGAATATTCACCACATCGGTGATATTAAATTGCCCATCAACCCAAAAAGAATTGAGGAAAATAAGTAAAACAGGAACCGCAACAACGATAACTAAGATACCGATAGATAAGGCTAGAATAACGTTAGCAATATTGAATGGATGATTATTTTGAATAGTTGTAGCCATAATAAACCCCTCTAGATTTCTTTAGCAGAATCAAACCAAAGCAAATCATGAAAACTGATAAAGCAATTTTCACCTTCATTGAACATTAAATTATTACGTAATGCTTTATTAGTTGGGATTTCTGTTCGCAGTGTTACACCATCAATCTCTACCATATAATCCATTACCGCGCCAAGAAAGCTGGCTCTTGATATTTTTCCTAGTAAACCTTCATTGTCTTTGCTTAGTATGATATCGGAAGGTCGACATCCTAATTTCCCTGAGTTAGGTGGCAAGTTTTTCCAGTTTAAAATTTGATTACCTTCTCCAATATAGTGATGATTATTTTCGTATCGGACTGGAATGAAATTTGCGAGTCCCATAAATTTAAATACCATCTCATTTTCTGAGCGCTCATAAATGTCCCATGGTGTTCCAACTTGTTGGATATCGCCATGTTCATTCATAATGGCCAAACGATCAGATATTGCTAGGGCAATTTCTTGGTCATGTGTTACGTAAAGAATAGTAATACCGAGTTTTTTCTGTAATTCTTTAATTTCAAAACGCATTTCTTCTCGAAGATTGGCATCTAAATTATTGAGAGGCTCGTCTAAGAGCATTAAAGATGGTTTAGCAACTAATGCCCTTGCGAGAGCAACACGCTGTTGTTGTCCCCCTGATAATTGAGAAGGTAAACGTTCTTCTAAACCAATTAAATTAACTAATTCGACAATTTCCATCACTTGTTTATGAAGAGCTTGTTTTTCAATATTCTTTAATTTAAGAGGGTAGGCGATATTGTCAAAGACAGTCATATGCGGCCAAACAGCATAATCTTGGAAGACCACACCTAAACCGCGTTGATCTGGCTGAATATCCGTGTTTGTAGCGGGATCGGCAACAACCACATCATCAATTAAAATACGGCCACTATCTGGCACATCAAATCCTGCAAGCAGGCGTAATAAGACAGTTTTCCCACAGCCGGATGGGCCAAGAAGCGTAAAACATTCTCCATCTTGTACAACTAAGGACAGATTTTTTAACACTTCATTTGAACCGAATTTTTTGGATATATTTTCAAATGTAATTGTTGCCATAATCACTACTCCTTACTGATTAACGACCTTGAAGAATTTGAGTGAAATGTTTAATTGTTTCTTCTTTTTCTGACATTAATTTTTCATAGTCAATAGGAATCGCTCTTGATACGGCATCTTCTAGAGATGGCATACCAAATTTAGCATCAAGTTCAATACCTTTTCTAACTGGTAATGTCCCTTCATTTGCAATAATTTTCTGCCCATCTTCAGAAAGTAAGAAGTCAATAAATTTTTGTGAAGCAGCAAGGTGTTCAGTACCTTTTAAGATCGCTGCAGGGCTAGGGATGACGAGCATTTCTTTTGGATAAACCAATTTTAATTGCGCGCCTTTTTTAATTTTATCGTTGGTAATATAGTCAACAGCGAGAGAGGCTAATAAATCACCAGATGCGGTATCATCGATAACTTGGCCTGCACCTTTACCTACTTTAGCTTTATTTGCTTTTAATTTTTCAAAGAATTCCCAACCAAATTTATCTTTTAATAAAGATACACTCATATATGACGTACCCGATAATGCAGGATTTGCAATACCAAACGCACCTTTATATTCAGGTTTTAAGATATCAGCCCATTCAGCAGGCGGGTTATCTTTAACGAAGCGGGTATTGTAGGCGATTGCTAGTGTACCGAGGCGGATTGGAGTAAAAGAACCATCAAAGTTAGGGATAGGGTTAACAATATTGGCAGTTTCAGGAGAAACATAAGCTTCAAGCATGCCGTTTTTTTTCATTTGGAAGAAGTCAGGTACTTCACTTGTCCAAATTACATCGGCCATAATTTTCCCGGATTCTTTTTCCGTTGCAATTTTAGCCATCAATTTTCCAGCGCCGGCAGACTGATAATCCATTTCAACATCTGGATATTTTTCAGTAAATTTTGCTTTTAATGCACCAATTAATGATTCTTTCATTGATGTGTACACAATTAATTTTTCTTGTGCCGCAGCCATATTACTAAGTGACATACCTAGTCCAATGGCAATCAATGTTAAAGACATTTTTTTATTCATAATGAAACCTCACTGAGATAGGGATAAAATCAGTAAATGAGATCAAACTACGATCGACATTTATACCAAAACATCTAATCTACAAAATACGCTTAAATATTTGAATATAAAAGTCTAAATTTAAATAATTTTCAGATTTGTGATAGAGATCACTTAATAACGTTTAAAGCCATCTTCCCAAATGCAATTCCACAATATCGACTAAATGTCGAAGAAATGTTGTGTCTTGGTCGTTGTGGAAACGGTCTGTGTCTCGAGATTTGAAGAGTAAAAGTGCGGTTGGTTTTTGTGGTGTTCCGCCTAAGCGGCAAATCGCCACAGAGCCGATAGGGAGCTCTTCTGGAAGGAACATGAGGGCTTTTTCTTTATTGGAGAGATCGCCTAAATAGAATTGGCGTAATCCCATACGCTCTAGGCGAATAAGTTCAAAGGCTTTTCGGTCTAGCCAATGTTGCTCAGGAATAGTGCTATTTTTTGGCCAACTATCCGTGAAAAGTAAAATTTTAGCGCCTTCTAACTCATAGCCTTTTGCCCAGTCATCTAACTTTTCATTGATGGCGATAAAGTCTTCTGTTTGAAACAGCTTCTTCTGCAAAGGCAAGAGGGCAAAGAAAATATCTGCTTCTTGATGAGCAAGCTGATGAAATTTTTCGAGGAGTTGAGTAAGCGTTTTGATTTGTTCTCGTTGCTGAGCAAGCTGTGCTTCGACTAACGAAATCGTCCCTTCTTCATGGCTATGAGAAATGATAAGCTGTTGAAGTAGTTCTGGGTGATGGGTAAAAAAATCAGGGTGATTTTTTAGGTAGTCCACAATATCTTGTTCAGTCATCAAAAACTCCTTAAAAAATAACCGCACTTGGTTATGCCAAAGTGCGGTTTATTTTTATGTTGTTTTAGGCAGCAAATGGATCGCGTAAAATCATTGTTTGAACACGATCTGGGCCCGTTGAAAGGATAGCTACTGGTACGCCAGTGACTTCTTCGATACGTTTGATGTAATTACGGCAAGTTTGCGGTAATTTATTTACATCAGTGACACCGAAGGTGTTTTCTTTCCAGCCTGGTAAGGTTTCGTAAATTGGCTCTACGCCTTCCCAATCTTTCGCTGCTAATGGGGCATATTCAATGATTTTGCCATTTGGCATTTTGTAAGCTGTACAGATTTTCACTTCATCGAAACCATCTAATACGTCTAATTTGGTCATACAGAAGCCAGAAATAGAGTTAAGTTGAATTGCACGGCGAATGGCTACTGCATCAAACCAACCACAACGACGAGGACGACCGGTTACTGCACCAAATTCATTACCTTTACGAGCAATTTCAGCACCAGTTTCATCGAATAATTCTGTGGTGAATGGACCGCCACCAACTCGTGTACAGTATGCTTTGATGATACCCAACACATAGTCAAGGTTGCGAGGACCGAAACCAGAACCTGTTGCTACGCCGCCTGCAGTGGTGTTAGAACTGGTTACATACGGATAGGTGCCGTGGTCGATATCAAGCATAGTGCCTTGTGCACCTTCGAATAGGATGTTGTCACCATTTTTACGTGCAGTATCTAAGATGGTTGTGATATCTGCCACCATACCAGTAATAATATCAGCTACCGCGAACACATCGTCTAATGTTTTTTGATAATCAACAGGTTCTACTTTGTAGTAGTTCACCAATTGGAAATTATAGTATTCAAGGATATTTTTTAATTTTTCAGCAAAGGCTTCGCGATTGAATAAATCGCCCACACGTAAACCACGACGAGCCACTTTATCTTCATAAGCTGGGCCGATACCACGACCGGTTGTACCAATAGCTTTTTTGCCTAACGCAGCTTCACGAGCGTGATCCATTGCAACGTGATAAGGTAGGATTAATGGACAAGCTTCTGAAATTAATAAACGTTCACGTACTTTTACGCCACGGCTTTCTAATTCGCCCATTTCTTGCATTAATGCAGCAGGAGAAAGTACCACACCGTTACCAATTAAACAGGTCACGTTATCACGTAAAATACCTGATGGAATTAAGCGTAATACAGTTTTTTCACCATTAATAATTAAAGTGTGACCTGCGTTGTGACCACCTTGGTAACGCACCACATATTTGACTCGATCCGTTAATAAATCAACGATCTTGCCTTTTCCTTCATCGCCCCACTGAGCGCCAAGAACAACAACACTTTTTCCCATAATTTCCGCCTTAAGTTTGCGTAAGTTTATAAATTAGACAAACGATTACTTTACTCTTTTTTGGTTGTAATCTCAAATTTTAAACGTAAAAAAGTGCGGTTATTTTTAACCGCACTTTTTATAAATTTATTATTCAAACAACGATTTATGTAATGAACGTACTACATCATCCGCTTTGTCACTATGCGCTAGCATACAAATGTTATTCGTGCTTGCGCCATAGCTAATCATGCGAATGTTATAGCCTTCAAGCGTGTCAAAAATACGTTTTGCCACACCTGAAGCAAGGTGTAAATCATTTCCAATTAATGCGACAAGCGATAAGCCTGTATCAACTTTCACGGTGCAGTATTGGCTTAATTCTTCTAATAATTCTGGTGAAAGTAATTCTACACCAGATGAAGCTGAGCCAGTTTTATCTAAGGTTAATGCAATGCTTACTTCAGAGGTTGTGATCGTATCCACTGAAATTTTATATTTCGCTAAGATAGTGAATACATTCGCTAGGAAGCCTTGTGCATGTAGCATACTGAGACTTGAAAGGGTTAATAGGGTTTGATCGCGACGTAATGCAATTGCACGGAATGTTGGACGAGGTTGAGGATCACGAGTTACCCAAGTACCACCAGCCTCTGGTGCTTTACTTGAACCCACATAAACAGGGATATTACTGCGCACAGCAGGAAGCAATGTCGCAGGATGTAATACTTTCGCACCAAAGGTTGCCATTTCAGCCGCTTCAGCAAAGCTCATGGTATCAATACGTTGCGCATTTGGTACGATACGTGGATCAGTCGTATAAATACCGGCCACATCAGTCCAAATTAAGACGTCTTTTGCGTTTAATACTTCTGCTAAAAGTGCAGCAGAGTAGTCGCTACCACCACGCCCTAACGTTGTGGTTTTACCGCCTGGTTCACGACCGATAAAGCCTTGAGTGATGACTAATTCACCACGGTCAATTAATGGTTTTAATAAATTATTACAGTTCGCTTGAGTTTGTGCATCATCTGGTGCGGCTTTACCAAAGTTATCATTAGTTGCCACTAAAGTACGTACATCAACCCAAGTGGCAGAAGCTTGTAATTCTCTTAATACTTCAATGAAAATTTGAGTTGACATCATTTCACCATGACTAATGAGTTCATCAGTTAAAGCAAATGATGTCGCAAGGCTAGCCGCTTCAGAAAGTGCGGTAATATTTTCTAAGTATTTTTCAATGATAGGACGAATGCGACTGTCATCTTTTAATTCATTTAAAATGTTTTCTTGAATTTGACGGACTTCACCAATTAATTTTGTACGTTCTTCAGCTTCTACGCCATTGGCTAAGGCAACTAATAAGTTTGTTATACCAGCTGATGCAGAAAGCACCACTACGCGAGTATTAGGATCTGCAATGACGATTTTGGCACAAGCTTGCATAGCGGAATAGTTTGCGACAGACGTGCCACCAAATTTTGCTACCGATAAATGAGACATAAGATAATCCTCTAAAATGAAAAGTAAGATGTTGTGTTTTATGATGGCTATTAGAAATAGCGATTTAATTAAAAATTGTCAAATAAATATGATAAAAAATCGTATAAAAATCTTTTTATTTAGATCTTTTTTGATTAAACAGGGTAAAAATTAAAGAATCATTAACTATTCGGCAGGTATTGGCAGAGGTTCTGGTGCACCGAGAAAATAAGGTTTTACACCGATAATTAAGTCTAACACGGCTTTTACGCGAGCAAACATTTCGCGGACACGTGTTCCAAAATAAACTTCTGGCTGTTTTGCGGTGAAACAAATTGCGTCAATATCGTAATGTTTAGCAATAAGCAGAGCACGTTCACAATGGAATTTTTGACTGATAATAGTAAAAGAGGGTACTTGGAAAACTTTATTTGCTCGCACAACAGAGTCTAAGGTGCGGAAGCCTGCAAAATCTTTAAACATGACGCTTTCAGACACGCCCATTTTACGTAGATCCAAAAACATGGTACGCGGCTCGTTGTATTGAAGCGTGCGGTTATCGCCACTTAGTAGTAGATAATCAACTTTATTTTGATCGATTAAGTATTTTGATGCTTCTAAGCGATAGTCATAATATTTATTGGTTTTTCCCTTAGCGACATATTTGGATGTACCTAGTACTAGTGCGTAGTGACGATGCGGGAGCGTTTCAATGTCTTCATAAACGCGATCTTGCACATAGAAACTAATAGCACGATCAATGGTGAAGCAGCCAATCAAGACGAGTAAACCTAACCCCAAGGCGTAGCCGAGGAGTTTTTTCAGCGGAAGGCGAGAGAGCCATGAAAGTGCGGTCATTTTTAACCGCATTTTGGATAGTTGCATATAGCTAACATACTGAAAAATCAAAATAATTTCAAGTGTAATTTGTTTACCAAATTGATAAGGAAATATTTAGACGTCTAAACGTCTAAAATTTCTTGACAAAAAACATGAGCTGTTGATAATTGTTAAATCATCAACGTAAAAGGTTATCATTTAATGGCTGTGCAAAATGTCGTGCTTTTTCAAGACAATCCCCTCCAATTAACATTGGGTGGTCAGCTTTCGCCTATCAATGTCGCATATCAAACTTACGGGACTTTAAATGCAGATAAAAGCAATGCTGTATTAATTTGTCATGCCTTAACGGGAGATGCAGAACCTTATTTTGATGAACCGAATAAAGATGGTTGGTGGCAAAATTTTATGGGGGATGGCCTCGCATTTGATACATCTAAATACTTTTTTATTTGTTCAAATGTATTAGGTGGTTGTAAAGGGACGACGGGACCAAGCTCAATGAATCCCACTACGGGAAAACCTTATGGTAGCCAGTTCCCCAATATTATTGTTCAAGATATTATTAAAGTGCAAAAGGCTTTACTTGATTATCTTGGCATAGCGCATTTAAAAGCGATAGTGGGCGGATCCTTTGGTGGTATGCAAGCTACACAATGGGCAATTGATTATCCGGATTTTATGGATAACATTGTGAATCTTTGTTCTTCCATCTTCTTTAGTGCGGAAGCCATTGGATTTAATCATGTGATGCGTCAGGCTGTCATTAATGATCCAAATTTTAATAATGGCGATTATTATGAGGGGACACCGCCTAATCAAGGGCTTTCCATTGCTCGCATGTTGGGAATGTTGACCTATCGGACAGATGTACAGTTAGCCAAGGCATTTGGGCGAGCAACTAAATCTGAAGGACAATTTTGGGGTGATCACTTTCAAGTGGAATCCTATTTGAGCTATCAAGGTAAAAAATTCTTAGAACGTTTTGATGCTAACACCTATTTGCATTTATTGCGAGCTCTCGATCTGTATGATCCTAGTGTAGGGTATGCAGATGTGAAAGAAGCCCTATCTCGAATTAAAGCTTGCTATACATTAGTTTCAGTGACGACAGATCAACTATTTAAATCTATTGATTTACATAAAAGTAAACAGCTTTTAGAACAAGCAGGCGTGGATTTAAAATTTTATGAATTCCCATCGGATTATGGTCATGATGCTTTTTTAGTGGATTATACGGCGTTTGAAAATAAAATTAGAAGTGGATTAGAAGGCGAGTCTGAATAAGAACAATAGAAAAGGCGGAAATTTCCGCCTTTTTTGATTTTTTCTTTATAGATGGCTCACGAAACGTGACAAATCTTTGGGTTTACAGTCTCTTTCTAATTTTTCAGCTGCTGTACCAATTTGTAATAAGGCAACAATCTTATCATTTTTACCACAACCAAATGCTTCACGTAATTCACGCCCCTCAACGAGAGGACCTGTTGCCCAAAAACTTTCAAAACCCAGTGCATTGCCTGCAAGTTGAATCGCATAAGTTGCCGCACCCGCAGTAAGCATTTGTTCCCAACCCGGTACTTTTTTCACTTCATGATTAATTTTAGCAATCACCGCAATGATCATTGGCGCACGGCGTGCAAAATTCTCTGCTTTTTTTAATCTTTCTTCACCTAAATCAAATTCAGTCACCGCTGCTTTGAGCAAGCTTTCCAATTTACTTAAACCGGTGCCTTGGATAACTACGAAATGATAAGGTTCAAGTTTACCATGATCAGGGGCATGTAAAGCTGCTTGAAACATTTGTTCTAATTGCACTTGGCTGGGGGCTGGTGCTGTTAATTTTTTATTCGATTTACGTTGTGTTAAAAGGGTTAATGCATCCATAGTGTTTTTCCTTTTTTAGTTTTAAGTGCGGTTAATTATAACATAGTTTTTCACTAAACTTTATGATAGGCTACGCACAATTTTTATTTCTGTTTTTAAAGGTTTAATTTCACATGAATGCCATATTAAACGTATTGAAATTTTGTTGTAAAGCACTCAATTTTATCCGAAATCTTGTGATGAATTTTGTGTTCTTACTATTTGTTTTAGCGTTGATTGTCCTTATTAGCCTTTTTAGTGATGGCAAGAAAAGCCAAGTCTTATCAGGCGATCAAGGTGCATTATATTTAAATTTAACAGGCTATCTTGCTGATAACACGGAAGATATGCTGAGTTGGCAAGAGGAATTCCAACGTTTAAATAATGAAAAAGTTTCTTACAAATATTCAACCTTTGATGTGGTGCAAAGTATTTTATCTGCAAAAGATGATGAACGCGTTCGTGGTTTAGTATTGAATCTAAATGACTTTGAAGGGGGGGATCTTCCATCATTAGAGTACGTAGGAAAAGCCATTCAAAGTTTCAAAGAGTCAGAAAAGCCCGTTATTGCTTATGCTGACAATTACACACAAGCACAATATTTCCTTGCGAGTTTTGCGGATGAAATTTATCTCAATCCGATTGGACAAATCAGCATTCAAGGTTTGCGTCAGGAAAATCTTTACTTTAAATCCATGCTCGAAAAACTTGAAATTACACCACATATTTTCCGAGTGGGGACATATAAGTCCGCGGTAGAGCCTTTCTTGCGTGATGATATGTCGCCAGAAGCAAAAGCGAATATGCAAAAATGGCTTGGAGGCATGTGGCAAAACTATATGCAAACACTAATGGTTAATCGCCATATTACCGCCAATGACGTATTACCTAATGCACAAAAATATATTAGTGATTTAAAAGCGTTAAAAGGTGATGAAACGGCTTATGTAAAAAAACGTCAGTTAGTGACACAGTTTGCGACAAGATTGGATTTAGATAAAAAATTGACCGCACTTTTCGGTCAAGGTGAAGAAGGCAAAGCCAAATTAGTGGATTTTGAAGATTATTTATCTGATTTAGGCGATCGTTTCTCAGTGGATCCAAATGAAAAAAATATTGTTGCGGTAGTGAATGTAGAAGGGACGATTATTGATGGTGAAAGCGATGAAGAATCTGCAGGTGGCGATACCATTGCGAAGTTATTAAGACAGGCCTACGATAATGAGAAAGTGAAGGCTGTTGTTCTCCGTGTTAACTCACCGGGTGGCAGTGCATTTGCCTCTGAAATTATTCGCCAGGAAATTGAAAATCTTCAAAAAGCAGGCAAACCTGTTGTCGTATCAATGGGGGGCATGGCAGCTTCTGGTGGTTATTGGATTTCTTCGACTGCAGACTATATCGTGGCGGATAAAAATACGATTACGGGTTCAATTGGGATCTTTGCATTATTCCCAACCTTTGAAAATACAATCAAAAAAATGGGAATGAGTACTGATAGCGTAGCGACAACAGATCTTGCGGAAACCTCAGTGTTAAGCCCATTAGGTAAGAACACACAGGATATTTATCAACTTAGTATTGAAAATGGTTATGATCGTTTCTTAGATGTGGTAAGCCGTGGGCGTCAATTATCAAAAGACAAAGTAGATAAAATTGCTCAGGGCCAAGTTTGGTTAGGACAAGATGCACAGAAAAACGGCTTAGTTGACGAATTAGGTGATATTGATATAGCCATTGATAAAGTGGTCGCGCTAGTCAATCAACATCCGGATAAATATATGGATAATTTTAGTGTGCAATGGTTGGTTGATGAAGATAATAGCTTCTTAGCTAAATTAGATCGCAAGCTTAAACAAAAAGGTCAAGCCTTACTGACAAATTGGTTGGGATTGCCACAGGAAGTGCATCAAGTGAAAAAACAACTAAATGCGTTAACCAAATTTAATGATCCAAAAGGGCAGTATTTGTATTGTTTAAATTGTGGTTTGGTTAAGTAAAACAGTAAAATACAAAAAGGGCGGAATGTAATTTCCGCCCTTATTTTTTACCCAAATCGCTTATTTTTCATTTTTGATATTAGAGAAAATATTCGCCAAAATTGGACCTGATACATTGTGCCAGAAGCTAAATAAAGCACTTGGTACCGCGGCAATTGGGTTGAAATGAGCAGCAGCTAATGCAGCACCTAAACCTGAGTTTTGCATACCTACTTCAATTGCTACAGCTTTACTATCCGCCGTATTAAGTTTAAATAATTTTGCTGCAAAGTAGCCAATTAAATAGCCTAAGCAGTTATGTAAAACCACTACGCTAAAAATTAATAGACCAGATTCGACGATTTTATCTTTACTTACTGCTACTACCGCTGCCAAGATTAAGACGATAGAGATAACAGAGACTAATGGCATAGTTTGGCTTGCTTGTTCCACCTGTTTTTTGAAGAGCGCACGAACGACTAACCCTAAGAAAATTGGGAACAACACCATTTTTAATACAGACATAAACATTGCGCCTGCATCAATATCTAACCATTGACTTGCTAATACATAGAAAATAGCAGGGGTTAATACTGGTGAAAGTAAGGTTGAGATAGTGGTACAAGCAACAGAAAGCGCGGTGTTACCTTTCGCTAAATAAGTCATTACGTTTGATGACGTACCACCTGGGCAAGAACCCACAAGAATCACACCAACTGCTAAATCAGCCGGTAAATCAAAGGCTTTTGCTAATCCAAATGCAATAGCAGGCATGATAATGAATTGACCCGCTACACCAATGAATACAGATTTAGGGTGTTTAGCCACTTCACTGAAATCAGCGAAAGTTAAGGTAATCCCCATGCCAAACATCACCAAACCTAAAAGGTAAGGAATGTAGGGGGCAAAAATTTTGAATTGCTCAGGGAAGAGAAAGGCGAGAAGAGCAAAAACAATCGCCCATAGTGCGAAAGTTTTGCTCACAAAGTTAGTGAGTTTTAATAATGCTTGCATAGTTGCTTTCCTATTTTGTTAAAAAGAATGAAAAGAGCGGTCAATTTTAAAGACGTTTTTTTGAGATGTCTATGACTAACTTGTATTTGAAGATGCTTAGGAAGTGGTTGTTTGCCAAGCATTTTCATCAAGCAATTGACCAAAATGGCTTTCTACAAGAAGACGAGTAATATTGTTTTGAGGATTGGTGAAGATCTCTCTTGGTGTACCTGATTCGATAATTTCACCTTCATCCATAACTAGCACTTGATCCGCAATATGTTTGATAATCCCTAAATTTTGTCCAACATAAATATAGGAAATGCCTAAGTGTTCTTGTAAATCTAAAATTAGATTAAGCAATTGAACACGAACGGAAGCATCTAATGTACCAAGTGCGTCATCGATAATAATCACTTCAGGCTGAAGAATGAGTGCGCGAGCCAAAGCGATCCGCTGTTTTTGACTGACAGAGAGGTGTTTAATTTTAAGATTAGTATAATCTGGATAAAGCCCTACTAATGAAAGGGTTTCAAAGATCTTTTGATTGCGAGTTTCTTCATCCCAATTGGTAATTAATCGCAGCGGGGCATCTAAGGCTTGGCCAATATTTAAGCGAGGGTTAAACGCTGAATTTGCATCTTGGAAAACCATTCGGATATGTTGTGCACGATAGTGAAAATCTTCAAATTGGAGCGGTAAATCATTAAATAAGATTTTTCCAGATGTAGGAGGGGTAATTCCTGCAATCATTTTCACTAAGGTGGATTTTCCTGAGCCATTTTTACCAATAATCGCAAGTGTTTCTTTCCGACTAAGCGAAAAACTGACATCCTTTACCGCATAAAATTGCTCAGAGCCAAAAAGTTTGGCTGGACCATCAAAGGTTTTACTAAGATTTTCCACTTTTAATAATGGCATTATTCGTTTCCTTTTGATTCTGTGTTGAGCGTAAGCGGTGAAGCGGTCACTTTATCTTTAAACTGCCGTTCTCGAAGATTTATCGGATGATGGCAGGAGAACTCATGCTGTTTAATGCGATAGCGGCTTGGTTTTTGAATGCATTCACGTTGAGCGAAAGGACAACGTGGTCCTAAACGACAACCAATCGGCATTTGTTCCAAAATTGGTACTGTGCCTTCTAGTGTCCCTAATTTGCTTTTAAAACTTAAAGGACGACTAAAATCCGGAACAGAGTAAAGCAATGCCTGCGTATAAGGATGGTGAGGCATTTCTAATATTTGGTCGGTTGGCCCAGACTCTGTATTTTGCCCACAATAAAGGACGGAAATACTATCACACCATTCGCTGATACTTTTAAGATCGTTACTAGCTAATAAAATTGTCGTACCTTGGTTTTGGTTCATACTTGAAAGCAAGCGGAAAATTTGCAATGCCGTAATGGATTCCAAAGAATTAGTGGGTTCATCCGCAATTAGTAATCGAGGTTGATTCGCCACTGCTATAGCTATCATCACCTTTTGACCTTCACCTTCAGTGAGCTCATCAGGATAACTCGCCATAATGTCCTTGTGGTTTTTAATCCCTACACGGTGCAGTAATTCAATCGCACGACGTTTTTTCCAACCAAACCACTGCCACCAGCGGCCTTTAAAGGTCCAGTTTGGAATACTTTGGATAAGCTGTTTACCAATTTTTCGGCTTGGATCAAGGCAACTTAATGGGTTTTGGAAGATCATTGAAATTTCTTTTCCAACGATTTTTCGACGTTGATTCGGTGTCAGTTTAAGCAATTCAATATCATTAAAACGAAAACGGTCAGCGGTGACAATCCAGTTATCTTTAATAGAATTACTGATTACTTTAGCGATTAAACTTTTACCTGAACCTGACTCACCGACAAGTCCTAGAATTTCACCTTCATTAAGCGAAAGATTGACGCCGTCCACAATTTTTATGCGGCCGTTTGGTGTTTGAATTTCAATATTAAGATTGCGAATATCTAACAGCGCCATGGGTTACTCGTAATATTTATTGATTGCTTGACACAATCCGTTAGTAAAAATAATGCTTAATAAAATGGTAAAAATAATAGCAAAACCTGGTAATAAAATCGTCCAAGGCGCAAGATAAATTAACTCCAGTGAGTCTTTTATCATCGCACCCCATTCTGGCATTGGTCGTTGAGCACCAAGAGAAATGAAGCTGAGCGCTGTAATATCTAAAATAGCGACCACAAATGCACGAGAAATTTCTTGCGTATAGACGATACTAATATTCGGCAAAATTGTGCTTTTTAATAGCTCCCAGTTTGAAATCCCATCTAATTTGAGTAAGAGAACATAGTCTTTTTTCAGCTCTTGCTGAATCGCTTGATAAATGGCATGCACAAAATACGGCAAAATAGCCAATAGGGTAGCAAACATCGCATTCATTAAGCTTGGTTCCATTAACGTGGAAATGATAATGGCAATCAGCAAAATAGGAATCGATAAAAAAGCATCAAAAAAATGACCTAAAAAACGCGCTTTAATCCCGTCAGACATACCCGCAAGAATACCTAGTGCGCCCCCAATAATTGCCACAGCGATAACCACCAAAAGGGATGAACCAAGCGTATATTGTGTCCCCATTATTAATCGACTGAGTACATCTCTGCCAAGATCGTCCGTGCCAAAGAAAAAGGCGATACGACCTTTTTCTACCCAAGATGGCGGCATCAATTCTTCTCCCACAAACTCCATGCTTTCGCTATAAGGCATGATGAGTTTCGGGAAAATCGCGACCAAAATCAGGATAACAAATAAATAGAAACTAAATAATGCCACACGATTTTGGCGGAAAAGCAACCAAATTTGAAAGAAGGAGGTACTTTCGCGAAATTCATCAGGTTCTCTATCTTGCATACCAACCCTTCTTATTAAATGGATCTAACATAAACATCAGCGACTTGGCTAAGGTATCAATAATGATGATGCAAACACCGATCACTACGACACCAGCCGAAATACTGTTGTAATCTTGTTGGGTTACGGCATCAATGAGCCAACGCCCTATTCCAGGCCAACCTAAAACGTTTTCTACCAACATACATTGTGTTAATACTAAGGTAAATACGCGAGTAAGCTGTGGAATCAATAATGGAAATGTATTACGAAAAACGTAACGTTTTAAAATCGTCCATTTCGACCACCCACGTGTTACAGCTGCTTTGGCATATTCTTGTTGAAGTAAATAATCAGCCCGTTGCTGAATGATTCGGATAAACTCCATTGTTGGCAGAATACAAAGCACTAATGTCGGTAAAGCTAAATGCTGTAAAACGTTTTGTACGATTTTGGTTCGGTAAGGGACATCAACAAACCACATATCAATGGTAGGGAAACCTGTGATAGGTTTGATTTCATAGAGTAAATTATACTGCCCGATGGCTGCAATCTCCCAGCTTTGAATCGCGGCCACATAGAGTAAAATCGGGGCAAACCAGAAAATAGGAATAGACAAACCAACATTAGAGATACTTTGCAATGCGCGTGCACAAGGACGCTGATTATAGACCGCACTTAATACGCCGAGAGGAATACCTAAAATGCAAGCCAATAAAAGTGCGGTAAAACAGAGCTCTAATGTGGGTGGTAATACCGTAAAAATTAAATCTTTTAACGATTCTCCGCCGTTATAGGTAATCCCTAAATCGCCCTGTAACAATGATGTAAGGTAATGATAATAAGCACTATAAATGTTATTTGTGACAAGATCGGCATTGAGTGGATCTCGCATTAAAATCACAAAACTTAATACGGATAAAATCAATAATAAAATGCTTACCCAAATGACATAACGAATTGCTGAAAAGAGCATTATTTTTTCTCCTTATTTTTCATGAAATACAAGGTAGAAAAATTGATGCTACCAAATGGGGTCATTTCAATTCCTTTTACATTACCACGTGCGACTAAAAGTCGTTTGACGTTTGCAATTGGCACAATAGGCAATTCGTTCAAGATGAGGTCTTGTGCATTGTTATATGCTTTAGAGCGCTCATATAAATGATTGGTGGCCAACGCACGATTCATCATCTTATCAAATTCAGGATTACACCAATTTGATAAATTCGTGATTTCATTTTGTGTATCACAACTTAAAATCGGACGCATAAAACCGTCAGGATCAAGGTTTCCAGCAAGCCAACCCGTTAAGATTAAATCGTAATCTTCAGTGCCTTTGCGTAATTGTTCGATTAAATATGTACGTGTGACTGACCGCACTTTAACATCCACGCCAGCTTTGGCTAAATCCCATTTAATGAGCTCCGCCATTTTAATTGGGGCTGGGTTATACACTTGCTCTTCATTCATCACCCACATATTTAACGTGAGTTTTTTATCGCGTAATGCTTTCTCTGCTTCAGAGGGCTGATAATCATAAGGAAAATCAGGTGTATTAATTGCAGAAGCCCAAGAAATTTCAGGAATAATGTTATTCGCCACCGTTGCTGTGTTGTGGTAAATATTTCGCACAATTCTAAAACGGTTTAAGCTTTGTGAAATAGCTTGACGAATAGTTTTATCCTGCATTAATGGCTTTTGAAAATTGAAAGCCAAATAGGCCAAGTTCATTCCATCTGTAGATTGCAGATAATAACGGTCGTCCTTTTCACTTAATAAACCGAGTTGGCTGACTTCAGGATAAGACGCGATTTGACATTCATTATTAAAGAATTTAATTAAACGCCCTGTACGATCCGCCGAAAGATCCACAATAATATTTTTGATTTTGGCTTCTTTTTTCCAATAATCCTCATTGCGTACCAAGCGAACATATTGGTTATAAACGTAATCTTTCACTTGATAAGGCCCCGTACCAACAGGGTGTGTGTCCAATTGGGTGAGGTTATCATCGGCACTTAATTGGTACGCATATTCTTGCGAGAAAATAATAGAGTATTGGCTGGCAAGATGGGAAAGAATAGAGGCATCGGGTTCAAACAGGTCAATTTTGACCTGATAAGGATTCGTTGCTGTGATACTTTTAATTTTTTGATTCAGCTTAATACTTTCAAAATACGGAAAGTGTACTTTCTTGGCCTGTTCGTGAAAGATTTTATATTGCGGATTTTTGTAGGTGACTACATCATCTGAGAGTGTTGGCAAGTAAGTATCATGACCTAAAACGCGATTAATCGAAAAGACCACATCTTCTGCATTAAAGTCACGCGTAGGCGTAAACCAAGGGGTATGATGGAATTTCACCCCTTTACGAAGATTAATGAGAATTTGTTTTCCATCAGATGAAAGAGAATAAGATTGGGCTAACACCGGAACGAGTGCTGCACTATGATCTTTAATATCAAATAATTTGTTATAAATTTGCTCCGTCACCACATTCATACTGGTGCCAGCGTCAGCAGTTTGCGGGTTAAAGGAAAAACCCGATGCATTCGTACAGTATGTTAAGCCGTTTTCTGTCAGCATTTTGGGTATGCTTGGGGCGGCTTGTGCCAGATTAATTTGGCTCAACCCACACAATAAAAAACAAAAAGTGACATTTCGACGTAACATAGCTTTATTATTAAAGACCGTTTTGTGATAAATTGAGTGAATTGTAAAATATCTTGGCAAAAATGGCTAGTTATTGGATTTTTAGGATATGTTTAAATCAATTAATCGGGAAATTAATCAAATAATCAATCGTGGATTTGACCGCACTTTACGTTTGGCTGTGACAGGACTAAGTCGAAGCGGTAAAACAGCCTTCATTACAAGCTTAATTAATCAATTGTTACATATTAATCAAGAGGGAAATGCACATCTTCCTCTATTTGAGGCTGCCCGAAATCAATCTATTTTAGCGGTAAAACGTGTGCCTCAGCAGGATTTAAGTATTCCACGTTTTGATTATGAAGCGAATCTCAATGATTTAATGAATAATCCACCACAATGGTGCCAATCTACTCGAGGGGTAAGTGAAACACGTCTTGCTATTCGTTTTGAACGCCAATCGGGCTTACTTCGCCATTTTAAAGAACGTGGCACATTATATTTGGATATTTTTGATTATCCTGGTGAATGGCTATTGGATTTACCTCTGCTGAATCTAGACTTTCAACAATGGTCACTCGAACAAGCCAAAATTACATCGGGTGTTCGCCAACAGTTTGCGCAAGATTGGTTGGATAAACTGAAAAAACTCGACCTAAGTGCGGTCGTCAATGAAGATGTTTTAGCGCAGATTGCAAAATCTTATACTGATTATTTACTTGCCTGCAAAGCAGAAGGAATGCAATTTATTCAACCAGGTAGATTTGTCTTGCCTGGAGAATTAGAAGGTGCACCTGTATTACAATTTTTCCCGTTATTGCATTTGTCCGAGGAGCAATGGCAAAAACTAAAAAGAGAGGCGAAATCCAATAGCTATTTTGCCGTGCTAAATAAGCGATATGATTATTATCGTAATAAGGTGGTGAAAGGCTTTTATGAAAATTATTTTTCTACTTTTGATCGCCAAGTGATTCTAGCGGATTGCTTAACGCCACTGAATCATAGCCAACAAGCTTTTATTGATATGCAAACAGGGCTTAATCAGCTTTTCAAAAATTTCCATTATGGCAAACGCAATTTACTTAATCGCTTGTTTTCCCCGAATATTGATAAGCTCATGTTTGTGGCAACAAAAGCCGATCATATCACGACAGATCAAATTCAAAACTTAATTAGCCTGATGCGCCAATTGGTGCAAGAAGGCGGTCGTCATGTAGAATTTGAAGGAATTGATACAGAATACACAGCAATTGCTGCGATTCGAGCGACAAAGCAAGTTTTAGTTAATCAAAACGGTAAACAAATCAGAGCCATTCAAGGTGTACGTTCTTTAGATAAGCAGCTGATTACACTTTATCCAGGATCTGTACCAAGTAAACTACCTAGTGCAGAGTTCTGGTCAAAACAATCTTTTGATTTTGATTCCTTTGAACCTCAAGTTTTACAGCAAGGTGAAAGCATCCCGCATTTAAGAATGGATGCGGTATTGCAGTTTTTATTGGCGGATAGGTTTGATTGATAGAAAAATCAAATCAATTTAATTGTCAAATACTTAATATAAACCACTATTTTTTTATTGGTATTTAGGTAGAATCAGTTTGAGTCTTTCTAAAGTAAAGGAGCTTATGATGAAAATGAAAACTCTCTTAGCATTAGCAATCAGCGGGATTTGTGCTGCTGGCGTGGCAAATGCACATGACCATATGGCAAAACCAGCAGGTCCTTCAATCGAAGTAAAAGTACAACAATTAGATCCTGCAAATGGTAACAAAGATGTAGGGACTGTAACTATTACTGAATCAAATTATGGTTTAGTATTTACACCAAATCTACAAGGTTTAGCTGAAGGTTTACATGGTTTCCACATTCATGAAAATCCAAGCTGTGATCCAAAAGAAAAAGACGGTAAATTAACAGCGGGTTTAGCGGCTGGTGGTCACTGGGATCCTAAAGGTGCAAAACAACATGGTTATCCATGGCAAGATGATGCTCATTTAGGTGACTTACCGGCTTTAACTGTATTACATGATGGTACAGCAACTAACCCTGTTTTAGCGCCACGTCTTAAAAAATTAGATGAAGTGCGTGGTCATTCTATTATGATTCACGCTGGTGGCGATAACCACTCAGATCATCCAGCTCCACTTGGCGGTGGCGGCCCACGTATGGCATGTGGCGTGATTAAATAAATCGATTATCGAAAGATAAAAAGTGCGGTCAATTTTGGCCGCACTTTTATTTTTATCGTTTTACTTAACCACTTCCGCCGTATATTCTAATTTATGAATTGCATTAATCAATTGCTCATCAGGAACTTTTGGATCTTCTACAACAGTCACAGTTCTATCTTTAATGGAGGCTTTAGTGGAAATCACGCCATCAATATTGCGTAACTCTTTATTCACTAAATAAGCACAAAGCTGGCAGTTCATTTCATTCACTTTTAGCACAACTTGCTTTGTTTCTTCCGCCTGAGCGGCAGAGAAGGTGAATAATGAAAGCAAAAGTGCGGTCGTTAATTTCTTCATTTTTTGTTCCTAATTAGAAAGCTCTAAAATCCACGGTAAAATGGTTGGATAAGTTAAGAAAAAGAGCATGACGATAAATACAATCCAATACAAAACAATGAGCTTTTTACGGGAAATGTATTTGCTGCAAATGATTTTTTTGGAAAACATTAGCAACCAAAAGCCGTAGGCAAAGGCGCATAATGAAACGATAAGCATCGGAATACGTAAATAGTCATATTCACCCAAGCCAATTAACCATGTGGATGACACGCCAAATACTAAATAGATTAAAGGCGCAATACAGCACAAGGTTGATGCCACCGCAGCACTTAGCGCGGTGGCAATCGCAACCCAAAAAGATTTATTAGAGCTTTTTAGAGACGTAGTCATATTTAAATTCTTTCGGGTCAAAGGAATTTAACGGGTCACCACCGATTTCGGCATACGGATAGCCAAAGTTATTGAGTGGGGCAAGTTCTGGCTGTGGATATAAATCGAAGTCACGAGCATGGTTAAAGCCAACCCAGTTTGCTTCCCAGTTACCGAATAAGTATTTGGCAACGGCTTGAGTATCCTTATCGTCAACAGATTTTTTCTCCGCTAAACGCATTTTTGCCACGTCTGCAGAATCAACAGGCACCCAGCCGAATCCTGCAAGATAGAATTCTGCACGACAGTGCTGACCACCACTTACGTTTGCTACGCCATGTTCGTCCGCACTACCGAATGCACCTTTGGAATATTTGCCCATTTTATCCGCCGCACCTAAACGAATACCAAAAATTTCACGGGCAGGAATACCGCTGGCTCGAGCAAGTGCAACGAAAACAGAGTTAATATCGGTACATTTGCCTTTTAACACACCAGTGGTCAGAATTTTTTCTACATCACCATCGCCACAGCCTAAAACAGAATTATCACGTTCCATATTGTTGACGATCCATTGGTGAATCAATTCAGCTTTTTTCAATGGATTAGTTTCAGTGCCTACAATTTTATCGGCGAACTGTTTCACAATACCATCTGTTTTAATATGTTGAGTCGGTTTTAAATATTCTTGTACATCAACAGAATAGTGAACATCTTTTGGTGGCTTGTAATTCGTCAACGCACCTTTAACCATTGGTTCGCGATCTTTGGTTTCAATCACTATTGTGATTTTTAAATCGCGTTTTTGCGCATCTTTATCCCAAGTTGCAAAGAGGGTTTTCGCACCATATTTGTTGTTTTCCGTTACATAGGCATCCAAATAGTTACCTTCAAAATGGATAGATTTTACCTGTTGATACTCGCCATTAAACGGTAAAGGCACCCACAGATTCGCTTGTCCTTGCGAACCTTTTGGCGCAACTAAGTCATAGGTTTGAGTGAATTCATACAGATGTGAATCGGTATTGTAGTTTGGAATGTCGGTATTGGCGTAAGCCATGGAACATGCGGAGAGTACCGCAGTGGCGATAAGTTTCTTCATGAAAAGATCCTTCTAGTTAGTTAACAGTTAAAACTTAACACATTAGATAAACTAATTGTGGACTATGGCTATAGTATCTCATTTTATTTTCTAGTCAATATTGCTTTTTTATTTCAGCCATTTAAGATTTGCTAAAGAAATTCGAAGTAAAATACCGTTTCTATTTTTATTGGAAAGAATAATGACAAAACAAATTTTCACACAATCCCAACAAGTCGAAGAGGAAGAAATTCTGCCTAAGCAGGAATTTTATAATGTTGAAACCACCATTGATAACGAACCTTTAGAAGGGGAGTTGTTGGACGAGCAATTTGAGAAAATTGTGAAACCTAAATCGAATGGTTGGAAAACGGCTTTGAAATTGACCGCACTTTTATTTTTAGGAGCAACAGTTGCGCAATCTGTTCAATGGATTTGGGATAGTTATCAAAACCAACAATGGATTTATCTTGCTTTTGCCTTGGTGAGTTTTATTGTGGTGATGTTTGGTTTATCTGAAATCATCGCAGAATGGCGACGTTTGGTGAAACTCAAAAAGCGTTTGAATCTACAAGAACAAAGTCAGCGATTAATAGGTGAAAGTGCGGTTAAAAATCATAAAGTTTTTTCTGAACAGGATAGCGAGAAAGGAAAAGCCTTGTGTTTATCGATTGCTGATACCTTAAAATTGGATTCGCAACATCCCTCAATTGTCCAATGGGAAAAACAGCTGAATGAAAGTTATTCTGCTCGCGAAGTCACCCATTTATTCAGTAAGACGGTGTTACAGTCTTTTGATCAAAAAGCGAAAAAACTGATTACTAAAATGGCAGCAGAATCAGCGGTGATTGTGGCAATTAGCCCTTTGGCCGTTATTGATATGTTTTTTATTGCATGGCGAAATATTCGTTTAATCAATAAAATTGCAGCGATTTATGGGATTGAGCTAGGGTATTTTACCCGTCTTCGCTTACTTAGAATGGTGTTAGTGAATCTTGCTTTTGCAGGGGCAACGGAGATTGTGCAAGATTTAGGCATGGATTGGCTTTCGCAAGATATTACCGCGAAACTTTCTGCACGAGCAGCGCAGGGGATTGGCGTGGGATTATTAACGGCTAGATTGGGCATTAAGGCTATGGAGTTTTGTCGCCCACTGGCATTTGAAAAGTCGGAAAAACCAAAACTTTCTCATGTACAGAAAGAATTGTTGACGGTGATGAAAGATACGGTACTTGGCAAGACGAAAGTGAAAGAAAAAGAAGACGTGTAATAAAAAAGTGCGGTTAAAATTGACCGCACTTTTTTGTATAAGAGATGATTAAAGTCCTGCTTTCAAGCTTGCTTCAATAAAACGATCGAGATCGCCATCTAGTACAGCTTGTGTATTACGATTTTCAACGCCTGTACGGAGATCCTTAATACGTGCATCATCTAACACATAAGAACGAATTTGGCTGCCCCAACCAATATCAGATTTATTATCTTCCATCGCTTGTTTATCCGCATTTTTCTTTTGTAACTCAAGCTCATACAATTTCGCTTTTAACTGCTTCATGGCTTGATCTTTATTTTTGTGTTGAGAACGATCGTTTTGACATTGCACGACAATTCCACTTGGCATGTGAGTAATACGCACCGCACTTTCAGTTTTATTGACGTGCTGACCACCCGCACCAGATGCACGATAAACGTCAATACGTAAATCAGCCGGATTAATTTCAATATCAATATCGTCATCAATTTCAGGATAAACGAAAGCCGCTGCAAACGATGTATGACGTCGATTATTAGAGTCGAATGGGCTTTTGCGCACTAAACGATGAATACCGGTTTCCGTACGTAACCAACCGAAAGCGTATTCACCACTGACACGAATCGTCGCGGATTTTAAACCTGCGACATCACCATCAGAGACTTCCATTAATTCTGTTTTAAAGCCTTTGCTTTCCGCCCAACGGAGGTACATGCGAAGTAACATTTCCGTCCAGTCTTGCGCCTCTGTTCCACCAGAACCTGCTTGTAAATCGACATAACAATCACACGCATCATGTTCACCGCTAAACATGCGTCGGAATTCTAATTTGGCAAGTTGTTGTTCAAGCTCATCTAATTCAGCAACGGCCTCATTGAAGGTCTCTTCATCTTCCGCTTCAACTGCTAATTCAAGCAGCCCTTCAACATCTTCTAAACCTTGTTCTAAATTTTTGATGGTATCAACCACTTGTTCAAGTGAAACGCGTTCTTTTCCAAGCGCTTGGGCTTTTTCAGGTTCGTTCCACACGTCGGGTTGTTCTAATTCGGCATTAACTTCTTCTAAACGCTCAACTTTTGCGTCGAAGTCAAAGATACCCCCGAAGCACAGAAGTGCGTTCGGAAAGGTCGGCGATTTTGTTTTTGATTGGATTAATTTCAAACATAATAAATAAACCTCTATAAGCGACAGAAGTATAAGTCATTTTCAGTTTTTTGGGTAGTTTGGCTTGCACAAATCATCGATCCATTTATAATTCTAATCTTTGTTGTTTAGATATTTAGGAATAAAAATGAAAAAATTACTGACCGCACTTTTAATTGCTGCTTCTGCCACTGCAATGGCGAGTGATGCTGAGATTAAATCTAAGTTACAGGCATTAGGTGCGAAAAATATTGAGGTGAAAGATTCACCGGTAAAAGGCCTTAAAACAGCCGTGACTGATCAAGGCATTTTATATGTAAGTGAAAATGGTCAATATGTTTTGCAAGGCAAAATGTATGAATTAACAAATAAAGGCCCCGTTGATGTGGCTGGGAAACTTTTAGCTGATAAAGTGAATGCGTTAAAAAACGAAATGATCATTTATCCGGCAAAAAATGAAAAATATGTTGTGACAGTATTCATGGATATTACTTGCCATTATTGCCATATCCTTCATCAACAAGTGAAAGAATATAATGATTTAGGTATTACCGTTCGTTATCTTGCATTCCCGCGTGCTGGAATGAATGAAACTGCTCGCCAAATGGAAGCCATTTGGACAGCGAAAGATCCTGTATTTGCATTGAATGAAGCTGAAAAAGGTAACTTACCGAAAGAATTGAAAACACCTAACATTGTGAAAAAACACTATGATTTAGGTGTACAACTTGGTGTGAAAGGTACGCCAAGTATTGTGACTTCAACAGGTGAAATGCTTGGGGGATATTTAAAACCTCAAGATTTATTAGCTGTGTTACAAGAATCAGCACAATAATTGTTAGTAGCGAGGGCGTATGATATACGCCCTTAAAATATTCATATAATCAAAGCACATATCAAATGTTCCTTTAGTGATCATTTAAAATAATGAAACACCGTGAAAAAACTCATCAAACGTCGTGAAATTCCCGCTGGAAATCCTGTTTCAGATAATGCATTACTCGATCGTCTCTACCGTTCTCGCCATATTAAAAATAGCCAAGAATTAGACCGCACTTTGCAATCAATGCTGAATCCCAATCAATTACATGGTATTCAACAAGCCGTAGATTTATTGCTCGAGGCTTATCAACAGCAACAAAATATTGTTATCGTGGGTGATTTTGATGCTGATGGGGCGACCAGTACAGCACTTTCAGTGTTAGCTTTGCGTATGCTTGGCTTTACTGATGTAGAATATCTGGTGCCCAATCGTTTTGAGCAAGGCTATGGTTTGAGTGTACCCGTTGCTGAAATGGCAATGGAAAAAGGCGTACAGTTATTGATGACGGTGGATAACGGGGTATCGTCTTTTGAGGGCGTGGCGTATTTAAAAGATCAAGGGGTAAAGGTGTTAATTACCGATCATCACTTACCACCAGAAATACTGCCGAATGCTGATGCCATTGTTAATCCAAATTTGCAACAATGTGATTTCCCTTCAAAATGTTTAGCCGGCGTAGGTGTAGCATTCTATTTAATGCTCGCTTTACGTGCCAAATTTCGCGAGTTGGGCATTTTTACGGCTGAAACACAGCCTAATTTTACTGAATTACTGGATTTAGTCGCGCTCGGCACAATTGCGGATGTCGTTCCCCTTGATCAAAATAACCGTATTTTAGCCCATCAAGGGTTGATGAGAATTCGTGCGAAACGTTGTCGACCAGGAATTATTGCTCTCGCTGAAGTGGCTAATCGAGAAGTTGAAAAACTTTGTTCGGCTGATTTGGGCTTTGCGATTGCCCCACGTTTAAATGCAGCGGGTCGATTAGATAATATGTCTGTCGGTGTGGAGTTATTACTTGCAGAAAGCATGCAAGAGGCAAGAGCTCAAGCCTTAGATTTGGACAGTTTAAATCAGGCTCGAAAAGAAATTGAGCAAGGCATGAAGTTGGAAGCCTTAGAGATTTGCCGAAATCTCACCGCACTTTCTGATGAATTACCGATGGGGATCGCCTTATTTCAGAAAGATTGGCATCAAGGTGTTTTAGGTATTGTGGCTTCTCGTATTAAAGATCAATACCATCGACCCGTTATTGCTTTTGCGCAAGATCAAGAAGGTATTTTAAAAGGTTCTGCACGTTCAATTGAAGGCTTGCATATGCGCGATGTATTAGAGCGTATTCATTCCCAACATCCTGATATGATTTTAAAATTTGGTGGTCATGCCATGGCAGCAGGATTAAGCATTAAAGAAAGCTTTTTCCCTGATTTTCAAAAGATTTTTAATCAAACGGTGCAAGATTGGTTAAATGAAGATCAATTACAAGGTGTGATTTGGACGGATGGTGAACTTCGAGCAAATGAATTTAGTATTGAAACTGCAGAAGTGATAAAATCTGGCGGACCTTGGGGACAAGCCTTTCCTGAGCCTGTTTTTGATGGTGAATTTAAAATTTTTGAGCAACGAGCAATCGGACAGAATCAAAATCATTTAAAAATGCTTGTTGAGCCTAAAAATGGTGGTCCATTATTAGATGCCATTGCGTTTAATATCGATACTCGGTATTATCCCGATTTGTCGATTAAGCAGGCAAAATTTGCTTATAAGTTAGAAATTAATGAGTTTCGTGGAAATCGAAACCTCCAATTATTAGTCGATTATATTGAACCAATTGGTTAATTTATGAAAAAAGTTTGGCAGAATAAATTATTAAAAGGATCCTTTGCAATGATATTGCTGAGTGTGACAAATGTCGCATTCGGTGAAGTCAATGCAAAGGATTTTTCTGCCAAAAATTCACCGCACTTACCGCCAGCGAATGTGGCACAATTTGAAGATGGTCGAGATTATTTTTCATATCAAGAACCGATTGAACAAGCTAAAAGAAACGATCGTAAAATTCCTATCCAATTTTTCTTTGATTATGACTGTCGAGTTTGTTCTTCAGCTCAAGATATTTTGCAACTTTATAGCCAAATTCGTCCTAATAAAGTCGCATTAGAAGAGCATCCAGTCGCCACAAATGAAGCTAAATTTTCAGCCACAATATTCTATACATTACAGCGTTTAAAAGTGGACGAGCTGTCAGATGTGCTGTTATTTGAAACCTCTGAAAAGGCGCGCTATACCGAATTATCCACATTAGATAAGATGCGTGAATGGGTTGTCTCACAAGGGATTAGTAAAGCTGAATTTAATAAGGTCGTCCATTCCAAAGAAGTGAAAGAGGATGTGAGTAACGCCATTTATTTGACAGAAGAATATGGTGTCTTTACTTTTCCTTATGTGGTTGTGGACGGAAAATATGTTCTCACCGCGAGTACGCTGTATAACGATGATTATGGCGTAGCAGTATTAGATTTCTTAGTGAATAAACTCGAACAAGAAAGGAAAAAATAATGAAAATCGGGATTGTTGGTGCAATGGCACAAGAAGTGGAAATTTTATCCCAATTAATGACAGATAAAAGAGAAACAAAAGTGGCAAGTGCGGTCATTTTTGAAGGCAAAATTAATGGCAAAGAGGTCGCATTATTGCAATCAGGGATTGGTAAAGTCGCCGCGGCTATTGGCACTACCGCTTTATTACAATTGGCTAAACTGGATGTGGTTTTAAATACCGGCTCAGCAGGTGGTGTGGCAAAAGGCTTAAAGGTAGGAGATATCGTTATTTCCGATGAAACCCGCTATCACGATGCTGATGTGACAGCTTTCGGTTATGAAAAAGGTCAATTACCCGCAAATCCAGCAGCTTTCCTTTCGGATAAACAATTAGCCGATTTAGCCGATGAAATTGCACAGTCACAAGGGCAAAATGTAAAACGTGGTTTAATTTGCTCGGGAGATAGCTTTATTAATAGCGAAGAAAAAATTGCTCAAATTAAAGCGGATTTCCCAAATGTGACAGCAGTAGAAATGGAAGCAACAGCAATTGCACAAGTTTGTCATGCCTTTAACGTACCTTTTGTGGTCGTTCGAGCTATTTCTGATGCAGGCGATGGCGAAGCGAGTATGTCATTTGAAGAATTTCTCCCACTTGCAGCAAAACAATCATCGGCATTAGTGTTGGGCATGATAGATAGATTGTAAACTTATATATAAAATCATTATATAATAGGGAAATCAGTTATTAGATAGCCTTTTATAAAACACATAAAATCAAAAGCCTCCGCAATGGAGGCTTATTTTTTATAACAATAAAAGGATTATCAAAATGCTAAACATCATACATAAAACTCTTGCAGGAGGATTGCTGTTATTGCTGTCTTTCTTTTCACAAGCTGATGACGCAAGTCCTTTACGAGTAGGAATTGATTTAACTTATGCTCCTTATGCTTACTTAGATAATAAAGAGGCCAGCGGATTTGATCCTGATTTAATGCGATTACTTGGAAAAAATCTGAATCGTCAAGTTGAGTTTAAAGACACTCGAATTGAAAATATTATTATTGGGTTAAATGCTGGACATTATGATCTTGTTGCTTCAGCTTTATATGTTAATCCTCAACGTGCGAAGCAAGTTGATTTTCTCCCTTATTTACAAACCGGGGGAGTTCTTGTTGTCCGAGGTAACGATAGCTTTTCTCCACAAAAATTAGAGGATCTTTGTGGTAAAAGCATTTCTTCAATGAAAGGTGCTGCTTGGATTCCAACGATGAATGAGGTTTCAGAAAAGTATTGTGCGCCTAAAAATCTAAAACCGCTTATTGTGAAAGAGTATCCGAGTGCGCCAGAGGCTGCTCAAGCACTTTTATCTGGTGGTGTTGATGTTCAGTATGAAGACGCAGCCGTTGCACAGATGGTGATTAATCAATTAGGTGATCGTTTAAAAATTACAAATAAAGAACAGTTATATCCGGTATTGATTGGACTTGCTTTTAATAAGAGTGACTTATCTGGTAAGGCAGTTATTGCACATGCGATAAAAGATACTTTAGCAGATGGTTCATATCAAAAATTACTAAAAAAATATAACCTTGAGTTTCCAAATGAAGCATTATTAAAACAAAATGGACTAGAAAACGCCTTAGATAATGCGATTTTAGCTAGTGAAAATGGAAATGATAAAACGATATCAAAAGGTTTTAATTGGTCATATTTAGCGAGTTTATTCGTAAATACTGATTTCTGGAAAGCTGTTTTAACCGTATTTGAGTTAAGTACATTAACTTGGATCTTTGCTGTTATTTGGGGATTTTTTCTTGCACTTGGAACTCAATCGAATAAAAAACTAGTTAGTAAATTTTCGAATACTTATATCTGGTTGTTTCGTAGTTTACCTTTATTAGTGTTATTAATTTTTATATATAATGTGCCTCAATTCTGGAGTGCTAGTTCTGTTTTATTATCGAACCCATTTATTGCAGGTTTAATTGCTATGGTGCTCAGTGAATCTGCTTATATAGCAGAAATTCATCGTGGAGCATTATCCTCTATACCTAAAGGTCAATATGAAGCCGGTAAAGTATTAGGAATTCGATTCTGGGGGCTTCAACGTTTAATTATTATTCCTCAAGCATTAAAAGTAGCCTTACCTCCACTGACCAACCAATATATTACAATTGTCAAATTAACCTCTCTTGTTTCGGTTATTTCTTTAACTGAGATTTTACTGGTAGGGCAACAGCTTTATACGCGTAATTTTTTAGTATTAGAAACTTTGCTCGCAGTTGCATTTTATTACATTGTTATCGTGAGTTTCCTGTCTTGGATACTAAAAAAAGTTGAAAGTAAATTAGATGTATCTTTAATAAAAAATGAAAATTATGCCGAGGTTGCTATCGATAAGTCAGCATTGTTACCTTATAGTATTTTGAAAACTGAACATACTAATAGCGATGAAGCATTGAGTGTGCATGGGGTAAAAAAATCCTTTAACGGCGTACAAGTTTTAAAAGGTATTGATCTTTCTTTAAAATGGGGAGAGGTTCTTTCTATTATTGGTTACTCAGGATCTGGTAAAACAACGTTAATTCGAAGTATTAATGGTTTAGAATCGTTAGATGAAGGAGGTATCAAATTAGAAGGTGAAGACTTTATTAATGGTAGCCATTTTGTTTCAAATTCGGTGGGTAAAATTGTGAATTTAGGAATGGTATTCCAAAATTATAATTTATTTCCGCATAAGACCGTATTAGAAAACCTTCTCCTTGCTCCTGAGTATCATAATAAGCCTAAAGATGAGACTAGATTATTGGCTTTAGCTATGCTTGATAAAGTGGGTATGTTGCAACATGCCAATAAATACCCACATCAATTATCGGGTGGTCAACAACAGCGAGTAGCTATTGCAAGAGCTTTAGTGATGAAACCTAAAATTATGCTGTTTGATGAGCCAACTTCGGCATTGGATCCTACACTAGTTGGAGAAGTATTACTTGTTATGGAAGAACTTGCAAAAGAAGGAATGACAATGATTATTGTGAGTCATGAGATGCAATTCGCAATGCGGGTATCAGATAAAATTGCGTTTATGGATTCTGGTGAAATTGCATTTTTACAAACTCCAAATGAGTTAAGAAATAATGATGATCCTCGAATTCGTCGATTTATTAATAATGAAATTTTACGTAACGATTTTGTAATTTAAAGGAGTGAAAATGAATAAAGATTTTCCTGAGTTTGTCGAGATTGGCATTTTACAGCAACGTAAAATTGAAGCCGAAATAATTAAACCTATTTACGAAATTATGAAACGTGAATTTGGTTTAGATAAAGCTAAATCTATCATAGAGGAAGCTGTAGCTAATGCTGCAATAGATGCAGGAAAGGAATATGCAAAACGAGAACTTAATGGTACAAGTGTAGAGAGTTTTGTGGCCTTACAATATTTATGGGAAAAGGATGATGCATTACGTATAGAGGTTATTAATAATGATCATTATAAATATGATTATAATGTACATCGTTGTCGTTATGCTGAAATGTACAAAGAAATGGGATTAGAAGAAATTGGTTTCCTACTTTCTTGTAACCGAGATAGCAAATTTATTGAGGGATATGCACCAAATGTGAGTTTAAGTCGACCTCATACAGTCATGAATGGTGATGGCTTTTGTGATTTTAGATATCGATTACAAGAAGAGTCAGCTAAAAATGAGGAACAGCATGAATGTTAATAATTCAAGATTACTTCATTTGTTAGATGTCTTTTCTCAATTTGGGAAAACCCCATTAAATGGTGTAACAAGACTTGCATTAAGTAATGAGGATAAACTTACAAGAGATTATTTGATTCAACTTTCTAAAGAAGCAGGCTTTTCGATAAAAATAGATGCAATTGGTAATATTTTTATTCGTCGTAGTGGAAAGGATAATCAGTTAGCTCCAATATTAATGGGTTCTCATGGTGATTCTCAACCATTAGGTGGTCGTTACGATGGTATTTATGGGGTGTTAGCTGGATTAGAAGTGTTATTGTCATTAAATGATCATAATATTGAAACAGAGCGGCCAATTGATCTTGTTATGTGGACAAATGAAGAAGGGGCTAGATTTTCTCCTGCTATGATGGGTGCTTCAGTTTTTATTGGTAATTTATCTCTTACAGCTGCATTATCTGAAAAAGATAAGGACGGTATTTCAGTCGAGGAAGCTTTAAATAATATTAACTATTTAGGCACAGACGATTTTTCATCATATCATCCTTATGCTGTATTAGAGCTTCATATCGAGCAAGGTCCTGTTTTAGAAAATAATCAGACTGAGATAGGTGTGGTAACTGGTGCATTAGGACAGAACTGGTATCAAATTACATTGACGGGATTATCTTCTCATGCTGGAACTACGCCAATGAATATGCGCCAAGATGCATCTGTAGGCATGGCCAATGCGATAGTCAAATTTAATAAATTAGGTTTGAGAGAGATGGCGAATCAGGGGCGTGTGACTGTTGGCCAGATTAAATTAACACCTAATTCGCCCAATGTAATTCCAGGTGAAGCTTATTTCACGCTAGAGGTTCGTCATCCTAATGAACAAAGTTTAATAAATATAGATAGGGAAATTTATCAGATTTTGAATGATATTGCTCGAGAAAATCATTTAGTGTTGGATATTAAGAAAGTTGTTTCTTTATCTCCAGTTAAATTTAATTCGGAGTTGATTAAAACGGTCCAAGAAAGTTGTGATTCATTAGGTTATTCTTGGGAGTATATTGTTTCTGGAGCTGGTCATGATGCTTGTCAATTAAATCATAAATTTCCAACATCAATGATATTTATTCCTTGTGTTAATGGATTAAGCCATAATGAGGCAGAAAATATTACTGATGATTGGTGTGAAAATGGGGCAAGAGTGCTACTTAATTCCACAGTGGCTCTCGCTAATAAAATTTAAAAAGCAATAATGAGGAGAATAAGGTAAAATTCTCCACATTATTATTTTTGCTGGAGATTTTTATGGGTATGATTATCACCGTTGATGGCCCAAGTGGGGCTGGAAAAGGAACGCTTTGCTATGCATTGGCAGAGAAGTTAGGTTTTACCTTATTAGATAGTGGTGCCATTTATCGCGTGACGGCATTAGCTGCGCTGAAACGTCATGCAGATTTAACCGATGAAGAAGGATTAGCGGAGTTAGCACGTCATTTAGATATTCAGTTCATTCCAAAGAATGGAGAAGTCAATGTGTTTCTTGGTGGGATGGATGTAAGCCATTTAATCCGTACGCAAGAAGTGGCGGAAGCAGCTTCAAAAGTCGCTGTTTTTCCTAAAGTGCGGTCAGCTTTACTGCAACTTCAGCAGGATTTTGGTAAAAATGATGGCCTGATTGCGGACGGGCGAGATATGGGAACGGTGGTTTTCCCAAATGCACAAGTTAAACTGTTTTTAGATGCAAGTGCGGAAGAACGTGCAAAAAGACGCTATAAACAGTTGCAAAATAAGGGAATTAATGGTAACTTTGCACAGATTTTAGCCGAGATACAAGAACGCGATTTTCGTGATAGAAATCGTGAGGTTGCGCCATTGAAACCGGCTGATGATGCTTTATTGTTAGATAGCACAACATTGAGTATTGATGAAGTCATTGCTCAAGCGTTAGCTTATATTCAAGAAAAAGCGTCAATTTCGATTTAACTGTTTATTCAAGGAAGAGTAGACATTTATCCTCAACCCCGCATTTTATGGATCTTAATGTGGATGTTATTAACTTAAATTAAGAAGATTATTTATATGTCAGAATCTTTTGCTCAACTCTTTGAAGAATCATTAAAAGGCCTTGAAACCCGTCAAGGTTCAATCGTTAGCGGTACTGTTGTTGCTATTCAAAAAGGCTTTGTACTTGTTGATGCAGGCTTAAAATCTGAATCTGCAATTCCTGTTGCTGAATTCCAAAACGCTCAAGGTGAACTTGAAGTTAAAGTTGGCGACACAGTAAACGTAGCTTTAGATGCAGTTGAAGATGGTTACGGCGAAACTAAACTTTCTCGTGAGAAAGCGGTTCGTCACGAATCTTGGATTGAATTAGAAAAAGCTTACGAAGAAAAAGCGACCGTTATCGGTTTAATCAACGGTAAAGTGAAAGGCGGTTTCACAGTTGAGTTAAACGGTGTTCGTGCATTCTTGCCAGGCTCATTAGTTGATACACGTCCTGCGCGTGAAGCTGATCACCTACTTGGTAAAGAATTAGAATTCAAAGTAATCAAATTAGATCAAAAACGTAACAACGTTGTTGTTTCTCGTCGTGCAGTGATCGAATCTGAAAACAGCCAAGAACGTGAACAAATCCTTGAGAACCTAGCTGAAGGTTCAGAAGTTAAAGGTATCGTTAAAAACTTAACTGACTACGGTGCATTCGTAGATTTAGGTGGCGTTGACGGTTTATTACACATCACTGATATGGCTTGGAAACGTGTTAAACACCCAAGCGAAATCGTGAATGTAGGCGACGAAGTAACTGTTAAAGTATTAAAATTTGACAAAGATCGTACTCGCGTATCTTTAGGATTAAAACAATTAGGTCAAGATCCTTGGGTTGCTATCGCTGAAAACCACCCAGTAAACAGCAAATTAACTGGTAAAGTAACTAACTTAACTGACTATGGTTGTTTCGTTGAAATCTTAGATGGCGTTGAAGGTTTAGTTCACGTTTCTGAAATGGATTGGACTAACAAAAACATCCACCCATCTAAAGTTGTAAGCTTAGGCGATACAGTTGAAGTGATGGTGTTAGAAGTTGATGAAGAACGTCGTCGTATTTCTTTAGGTTTAAAACAATGCAAACCTAACCCATGGACTCAATTCGCTGAAACTCACAACAAAGGCGACAAAGTTACTGGTAAAATCAAATCAATTACTGATTTCGGTATCTTCATTGGTCTTGAAGGTGGTATCGACGGTTTAGTTCACTTATCTGACATTTCTTGGAATGTTGCAGGTGAAGAAGCAGTTCGTAACTACAAAAAAGGTGATGAAGTTTCTGCAGTAGTATTAGCAGTAGATGCAGTGAAAGAACGTATTTCTTTAGGTATCAAACAACTTGAAGATGATCCATTCAACAACTTCGTAGCTATCAACAAAAAAGGTGCAGTAATCTCTGCAACTGTTGTTGAAGCTGACGCTAAAGGTGCTAAAGTTGAATTAGCAGGTGGCGTTGAAGGTTATATCCGTGCAGCAGACTTAACAAACGAAGTTGCAGCAGGTGATGTAGTTGAAGCGAAATACACTGGTGTTGATCGTAAAGCACGTATCGTTCACTTATCTGTAAAAGCGAAAGATCAAGCTGAAGAAGCAGCTGCAGTTGCAAACGCGAATAACAAACAAGAAGATGTTGCTATTCCAAACGCAATGGCTGAAGCTTTCAAAGCAGCTAAAGGTGAATAATTAATTCACATGAATAAGGCTGGGTCATGGACTCAGCCTTATTATTACCGGCTATAATTTACAAGGATTTAGCGGTAATTTATTATGAACTAATACATTACCCGTAAGTCTTAATAACAAGTTTAAGTATAAATTTAAAGGAGAGTTGACGATGACTAAATCTGAACTAATTGAAAATCTATCAACAAAGCACCCAACTTTATCCGCAAAAGAAGTAGAAGGTATTGTAAAGGATATTCTTGAACTTATTGCACAATCTTTAGAAGAAGGTAACCGTATTGAAGTTCGTGGTTTTGGTAGCTTCTCTTTACACCATCGTCAACCGCGAGTAGGCCGTAATCCTAAAACCGGTGATTCTGTAAAATTAGATGCTAAATCGGTACCGCACTTTAAAGCAGGTAAAGAATTAAAAGATCGCGTAAATGTTTTTGCTTAAACATTCAATCGATATCAATAAAACGACACTTAGGTGTCGTTTTTTATTACAAATTTTGGCATAATGAAACTATTCTTAACAAGGAGATTGTGATGATTAAATATATTCTCGGACTCATTATTGTGCTAGCTATCGTAATCGTTGCGGTAACTATAGGGGCGAATAATGATCAAGTAATCACCTTTAACTACATTGTTGCTGAAAGCCAATTCCAACTTTCAACGCTAGTCGCGATTTTATTTGGTTTTGGATTAATTTTAGGTTGGTTAATTACTGGATTCTTCTACTTAAAATTAAAATTCAAAAATATGTCGTTAGCGCGTCAAGTTAAACGTCAAACATTACAAATTAACGAATTAACGACTACTCGCGATAAGGCAGTATAATGCTTGAATTACTCTTTCTGCTTCTGCCAATAGCCGCCGCTTACGGTTGGTATATGGGGCATCGGAGTGCCAAGAAAGATCAGGAAGATATTAGTAATAAACTCTCCCGTGATTATGTCACGGGGGTCAATTTTTTGCTTTCCAATCAAACGGATAAAGCCGTTGATTTGTTTCTTGATATGTTGCAAAAACAAGAAACAGAAAATGAAATTGAAAGCAACTCACAATTTGAAGCTGAGTTAACGCTCGGTAATCTTTTCCGTTCTCGAGGCGAAGTGGATCGTGCTTTGCGGATCCATCAAGCACTCGATCGTAGTCCCAATTATTCTTTCGAACAAAAATTATTAGCTAAACAGCAACTTGCCAAAGATTTCATGACAGTCGGTTTTTATGACCGCGCTGAAGCCCTTTATATTATTATGGTAGATGAGCCAGAGTTTGCAGAAAATGCACTTCAACAGCTTTTGGTGATTTATCAAAAAACAAAAGAATGGAAAAAAGCCGTTAATATCGCAGAGAAGCTTGCCAAGATCTCACCCAAAGAAAATAATGTGGAATTAGCACAATGTTATTGTGAATATGCCTTAAGTGGTGAACTTGAAAGTGCGGTCGAAAAACGTAGTATTTTACAAAAAGCGCTGAATGTATCTCCAACCAGTGTGAGAGCATCAATGCTGCTTGCTGATTTAGAAATGGCCAATAAAAACTATCGACAAGCCATTCACTTTTTAGAGAATATTCTTGAGCAAAATCCAATTTATATTGGTGAAGTGTTGAAAACGCTCAAATATTGTTATGATGAATTAGGAGAGAGAGATAACTTTGAGTTATTTCTAATTCGAGCCAGTCAGCAGGTTAACAATACTAAAGTCGATTTAATGTTAGCAAGCGTGATTGAAGAGAAAGATGGCAAGAGTGCCGCACAATCAAAACTTTATCAGCAGTTAACAAAACATCCGAGTACATCTATTTTCCACCGTTTTATTCAATTCCAAATTGATGATGCAGAGGAAGGGCGAGGTAAAGAAAGCTTAATTTTGCTACATAAAATGGTCGGTGAGAGAATTAAGCAAAGCTTTGGTTATCGTTGCTCAAATTGCGGTTATCAAACCCATAAATTAATGTGGAATTGTCCTTCTTGCAAACAGTGGGAATCCATCAAACCAGAACATAATTAATTGACACAGAGAGGTAAAATTATGAATAGCAAAGTAATCGTTGCATTAGATTACGAAACAGAAGCACAAGCGCTATCCCTCGTGGATCAAATTGATCCAAGCTTATGCCGTTTAAAAGTGGGTAAAGAAATGTTTACCACACTGGGAACCAGTTTCGTTAAGCAATTACACGAGCGTCAATTTGATGTTTTCCTCGATCTTAAATTTCATGATATTCCGAATACTGTGGCAAGAGCAGTGCGTTCTGCGGCTGATTTAGGGGTATGGATGGTTGATGTCCATGCTAGCGGTGGTCTAAAAATGATGGAAGAGGCGAAGAAAATTCTCGAGCCTTATGGAAAAGACGCACCGTTATTAATTGCAGTAACCGTATTGACCAGTATGGAAGATTTGGATTTATTACAAATTGGTATTAATTCTTCACCACTTGAACATGTATTACGTCTTGCGCATTTAACCCAGCGAGCGGGATTAGATGGCGTCGTTTGTTCACCACAGGAAGTGGAGATCTTACGCAATACTTGTGGTCCTGATTTTAAATTAGTCACCCCAGGGATTCGTCCAATTGGTAGTGATTTTGGTGATCAGCGTCGTGTCATGACACCAGCTGCTGCTATTAGATCTGGTTCTGATTATTTAGTAATCGGTCGTCCAATTACGCAAGCTGAAAATCCAGCTGAAGTGCTTCGTTCAATTAATGCATCAATTGAGTAATATGACTGAGAGTACTTTAGTTTATTCTACCGAAGTTGGTCGAATTAAAGAGCAAAAGCAGCCGGTACAACGCCCTAAAGGTGATGGTGTGGTTCGCATCCAAAAACAAACCAGTGGTCGAAAAGGTGCGGGTGTTTCAGTGGTTACGGGACTAGATTTATCTGATGATGAATTGAAAAAGTTAGCGGCTGAACTTAAAAAACGTTGTGGTTGTGGTGGTTCGGTTAAAGACGGCAACATTGAGATTCAAGGTGAAAAACGCGATTTACTTAAACAACTTTTAGAACAAAAAGGGTTTAAAGTAAAATTAGCGGGTGGCTAAAATAAAACAAAAAATCCATCTTCAATTGAAGATGGATTTTTTCATAATTAGCCTTCCATAAAGTTTGGTTGGTAGGCAAAGAACATTGCACCTAAGAAACTTAACAAGGCAAATGCCAGAAATGCACTGTTTGGGTTGACCGCTTTACGACTAAAATATTTAGCCGAGAAGAAGATATAAAGCACAAGCATGATGATTTTAATGACCAACCAGCTTTGTAGCTGATAACCGACCAAGAAGAAAATCGTTAAGCCGCTTGCAATTAAAAGTGTATCAACTAAGTGTGGTAAAATTTTTAGCAGTTTAATCGCGCGCCAATTTTTCCCACTTAATTGCATTCCCCCACGGATAATTAATAATCCTAAACTTAAAAATGCACAAACAATGTGCAAATAAACTAACATAATCACTCCAGATGTAAAAGGAAAGTGCGGTCAAAAATAACCGCACTTCGAATTTTTATTTTGCAATACGTTTATATTTTATACGATGTGGTTGTGTTGCGGCTTCACCTAAGGTTTTCTTTTTCCACTCTTCGTAGTCTGAGAAGTTACCTTCGTAGAACGTCACTTTACCTTCATCACCGTAATCTAAAATATGAGTTGCAATACGGTCTAAGAACCAACGGTCATGGGAAATCACCATTGCACAACCTGGGAATTCTAAGATCGCATTTTCTAACGCACGTAAAGTTTCAACGTCTAAGTCATTGGTCGGTTCGTCCAATAACAGTACGTTACCACCACGTTGTAGAAGTTTAGCTAAGTGTAAACGACCACGTTCACCACCCGATAATTCGCCCACACGTTTCTGTTGATCTACGCCTTTGAAGTTGAAGCGTCCAACATACGCACGGCTTGGAATTTCAAAGTTACCAATAGTGAGAATATCTTGTCCATTAGACACTTCTTCCCATACAGTTTTCTTATCATCCATTGAGTCACGGAACTGATCGACAGAGGCAAGAACAACAGTTTCACCCATCGTAATTGAGCCGCTATCCGGTTGTTCTTGACCTGAAAGCATACGGAATAGGGTAGATTTACCCGCACCGTTCGCTCCGATAATACCCACGATAGCCCCTTTGGGAATGCTGAATGATAAATCGTCGATTAAAGTACGATCACCGTAGGATTTGGTGAGGTTTTGCACTTCGATCACTTTATCACCTAAACGTGGACCAGGTGGAATAAAGAGCTCATTGGTCTCATTACGTTTTTGGTATTCGCCAGAGTTCAATTCATCAAAGCGCGCCATACGTGCTTTGCTTTTCGCTTGACGGCCTTTCGGATTTTGACGAACCCATTCTAACTCTTTCGCAATCGATTTTTGACGTGCATTTTCAGTTGCTTGTTCTTGTTCTAAACGTTTCTCTTTTTGCTCTAACCAAGAAGAGTAGTTGCCTTCCCAAGGGATACCTTCACCACGGTCAAGCTCTAAGATCCAACCTGCTACATTATCTAAGAAGTAACGGTCGTGGGTAATCGCCACAACGGTACCTTCGTAGTCATGTAAGAAACGCTCTAACCATGCTACAGATTCAGCATCTAAGTGGTTGGTTGGTTCGTCTAATAAGAGCATGTCTGGTTTTTCGAGTAATAAGCGACAAAGTGCGACGCGACGACGTTCGCCCCCTGATAAATGCTCAATTTTTGCATCCCAATCTGGTAAACGTAATGCATCTGCTGCACGTTCTAATTGGTTATCTAAATTATGGCCATCGTGTGCTTGAATAATGGCTTCAAGGTTTGCTTGTTCTGCCGCTAATTTATCAAAATCCGCATCAGGATCTGCATAAAGTGCATAGACTTCATCTAAGCGAGTCAGTGCATTTTTCACTTCAGAAACGGCTTCTTCTACCGCTTCACGCACTGTTTGTTGCGGATCAAGTTTTGGTTCTTGTGGAAGATAACCAATTTTGATACCCGGTTGTGGACGAGCTTCACCTTCGAACTCTTTATCCACGCCCGCCATAATGCGTAAGAGGGTTGATTTACCCGCACCATTTAAGCCTAGAACCCCGATTTTTGCACCAGGGAAGAAGCTTAAAGAAATATCTTTCAAAATATGACGCTTTGGTGGCACCACTTTGCCGACATGGTGCATCGTATATACAAATTGCGTTGACATAATTTTCTCGATGTTATGAATAAAAGTGCGGTTATTTTACTTGATGTTTAGGGAATAAGCTATTTGAAAGGCAAAAAAAACCACCCATACAGGGTGGTAGGAAAGTAGTTTAGCTATATTTATGATTATTTTATTTAGGAACTTTATGAATATCAAGCAATCACTTGACGAAACAGATAGTACATAAATTTCAGTTATAAGGGAAATGCGAATGAATAATTTTTTGATAAAAATCAATAAAATCATAGGATTTTTTACTTTTAGACTGATTTTTATTCGATTTTGATTGGGAACTGCTTGTGATAAAATCTGTCTATTCAATCATTTAGCCACTCTTTTTTCTTATTTATGTTTAAAAAATTACCTCTTGGATTATTGCTAATTTCTCCTTTTTCAGCGCTAGCGCATCCCCACGCATTCATTGATATGCAAACGAAACCCTTAGTGAAAGATAATCAATTAATTGGTTTCTCAACGCAGTGGTTACTGGATGAAGCCAGTTCTTCAGCTGTCTTGTATGATGTGAAGCAGGCAAAAGGGGATAAGGCTGCCCAACAGAAATTAGTTGATGAAGTAATGGCAAACGTTGTGAATGAACATTACTTTAGTTATATTTTTGACAAAGAAAATCATAAAATTAAATACACAAAACACCCTGAAAATTACGGTATGCGTGTGAAAGGGAACGAGGTGGAATATTATTTTGATTTTCTTTTGGCACAGCCACAGGCCTTACAAAATAATGAATTTACGCTGATGACTTATGACCGCACTTATTATGTGGCTATGCGGTATGCAGAAACTGGCAAAAGAGCGGTTGATTTTTCATCACTTCCTGCAAACTGCAAAGGAGAGGTGCTTGAACCTAATGTCGATGAAAAAATTCAATCTTACGCATCATCATTGGATAAATCGCAAAAAAATGAAGATGATTCCCTTGGTGTATTGTTTGCGCAGAAAGTAAAAATTAAGTGTGAATAAAATGAAGTTAAAACTGACTGCACTTTTTATTGGTTTATTAGCGATTATCTTCGCATTATTACCTTGGCTGTTTGTGCAAGTTGCTGATTGGCAAAAAGCCTTTAATCAGTTGATTTCTGAAAATCTACATCAGATTCAAGCACATTCATCAACGGCAGGATTGTGGTTGATTTTTGCTGCCTTTTCTTATGGTGTATTACATGCGTTAGGGCCTGGGCATGGCAAATTTATTATCGCTAGTTATCTTTCTACGCACGAAAGTCAACTTAAGACCAGCGTACGCTTAAGCTTGCTTTCCTCTCTCATGCAAGGTTTTGTCGCAGTTGCTGCAACCTCCATTGTGGTGGTGATACTTAATCTTTCCTCTAAATATTTTAAACTTAGCCAGTTATGGCTGGAACGTAGCGCACTCATTTTATTAGTGTTGTTAGGGCTTTATTGGATTGCTCAAGGTCTGAAAGGCTTAAAGAAAAAGCGATCTTTTCGTATTACATCGATCCAATCATTACCAAAACAGATTGGAACAGCTTCGCTATTTCGATATGAGCAAGGAAAAGTAAGTCAAACACAATGTAGTTGTGGGCATCAACATCTACCCAATGATCAACAGCTTAAGCAATCGGGTGATTTAAAATCTCAACTCTTAGTGATTTTAACCATTGGTATGCGACCGTGTAGTGGCGCTATTTTTGTACTCTTTCTCGCCTATATGTTGGATCTGTATTGGTGGGGAATTTTAGCCACGTTTGCTATGTCTTTGGGGACAGGATTAATGCTTTCGCTTTTTGCAGCGTTAGTACGCTATGCGAGAAATGTCGCGACTCGCTTAGGCCATTGGTATGGTTTAGCGGGTTCTAATCAAAAAGGCGAAGCCATGATCAAATGTATTGCGGGTGCAATGATGATCTTTTTTGCACTAAGCTTGTTATATGGCACGATGGGCGCTGTAACAGGTGGCGCCGCCTTATTTGGCGGATAAAGAAAAGGGCAGCGTTTGCTGCCCATTTATTTGAAAATAGATTATTCAACCCAAGTGACGATTTCTTCAATTGGTCTACGAGATTTTTTAGTAATGTCTCTTGCGCGGTAACCAAATGTTGCAGCCACGGATACGCCCCATTCACTTGGATCAAAGAGACCTTCAGCGGCTAAAACTTCATTCATTTTATCGTAGTTAAAGCCTTCAATCGGGCAAGAATCTATACCTATAGCGGCAGCACCAGTGAGCATATTCGCTAATGCAATGTAGGTTTGTTTGCTTGTCCAGTCAAATAATGCACGCTCGCTTTCTGCGGTTTTCATTTCAACTTCTTGTAAGCCTTTGTATTTTGCCAAGGCTTTTTCTAATTGCTCGCCTTGTAAACCTTTACGCACCGCAACATCACGGAAGAAAGGCGTGTCATATCGAGCATTTTTCTTTGCAAGAATGATCACTAAATGACTACAATCATCTAATTGATATTGCATGCCCCAGCTAAAAGGTTTGAGCTTATCGCGTAATGCTTTATTTTGAATAACTAAGAACTTCCATGGCTCAGAACCGACAGAGCTTGGTGATAAACGAGCAAATTCTAAAATTGCCGCGAAATCTTCTTGGCTAATCTTTTTATTCGGATCGTAATAACGTGTTGAACAGCGATTTTCGAATACTTGAAGCATTTGTTCGCGTGTAATTTGACTCATGTTTTCTTCCTCTTAACATTATCTAATTTATGATCTTTTGACCGCACTTTAGCGCTCTTTCCAATATCCAATCCACTCTTTGAGTAATTGCATATTTTTCGTAATTGCGCCACCTTGCGGAATAAAATGCATCATATTAAGTCCATAACTGTCGGGTGTAATACCTTCACCTACACTCGCAGGTAACACATCAAAGCCTTGTTGTTGGAACAATAATTTTGCACGTTGCATATGCCATTCATTAGTGACTAAAATAATCTTATGAATACCTTCTTTTTCCAATATTTGTTTGGTGGAAAGGGCATTTTCTTTAGTAGTAAGTGCTTTAGGTTCAATCCATTTGGTTGGCACATTAAAGAAGTTTTGGAGCTCTTCTGCGGCGATTTTTGCCTCAATAGCACCTGTTGGACTTGCCCCTGTAATTAATAATGGCAAGTGGGTTTCTTTTTGTAAGAAAGCAGCATAACGTAAGCGTTCAAGTTGAATACCCGTTGAAGCTAATGGTGCGTAAAGTTCTTTGCTATCACGCAAGCCACCGCCCAGTAAAACGATCGCTTGAGCTTGTTGATAATCTTGCAGTGTTAAATGATCTTCAGTGATGAGACTATCTTTAAGTACTTGTGCAGTGTAAGGAATGCTTAAAAGATAGAGTAGTGAGAAACCAAGTGCGGTTGAAATTCGGCTTAATTTTTTGAAATTGAATTTAGCGAGAATAAGAGACAGCCCCCACAAAATTAAAATATTAAATGGGGGAAGAATCATAGCGGTAATGAGTTTTTTCAATTCAAACATTATTTATCCAATTCAACGAAATCTAGTTCTTTTGTCCATAATTTCGCATAGCTACTATTTTTGCCATAAGAGTTATCACAAACATGATTTGGAATTTCTAACAAGCAAGAGAAAATATGACCATGTAAGCGAGTAGTGGTCACTTTGTCGTTCGCTAAGAATACTTGCGCAACACGTTTTACAATGCGTTGAGTATAGGTATACCAGAATTGATGGCAGAGATCTTTTAGCCAACTTAAACCAAATTTATTGGCCATTTTACTCATTCGCCAACCTAATGCTAAAACCACATCATCTTCGGTTGAAAGAATGTCTTCCCAGTCTTTTACATTGCTGTTAGCGGGCAGTTGTGCGAGGATATTTTTTTCGATATCACTAGCTTCAATATCTTTACGTAAGAAGTAAAGTTGTTCACCCGTTGTGCCTTGCTTCGTCTCCATGGTGCCATAAAGTTGATGAGCCATGTCCGGTGACAAATAAACATGATTTGAAAATTGTGCAAATAAATTCGCTGTTCTTTCGTCGCGAGCCAGTAAATGACAGTCACTGTGGTTACGGAAAAGTGCGGCTGATTTTTGTAGATTTTCTTTGTGCTTAAAATAAGCGGTTTGTGGTAACACAATAATGCGATTATTCGGGAAATGGGTCACCATTTCTTCACGGATCTTTTGATGCTGCGGATAAAGATCACCAAAGTTGCCACCACCATGTAAAAGGATGGTAGTGTTCGGTGTGATTTTTGCTTTAACTTCTTCAAGATTTAAATCATATTCGCAACGTTTTAAGGTCACGTTAATGTGGTGATCTTTAAAAAATTGCTCGGTTCCGTGATAGATCAGCAAATCGCCCACGTTCAAATGAAGCGGGTAGTCAAAATAAAATACGTCGTTTTTATCTTTGATCAGTTCAACAATAGGATTCAGTTTATTTTTTAAATCAATAAGGAGTTGATTCATTTTTTTACTCTTTTCTTTAAATAGCTAAACAAGAAATTTTTTTCTGCTGTGTTTAATCCGAAGATTAAAATGACACAGATTAATACCATTTCTAAGATGATGGATTGTCCAATAAATTCCAATAAAGAATAGCTACGGGTAGTATCTGATATATAGATGATACCTAATAGCAGGCCAAACACCACGCCGACATTCAATAAATATGAGACAAATTCTTTTTGGTTAAATTTAATTTTTTTATTAATAAAATATAATCGATAGATTTGTGAGATGACCATCGTACTAAATTTACCCACAAAGGCAAATACTGGATTATAACCTAGTGTGAACAAATAATAAGCCAATGGTACCGTACAAAGATCAATTAATGCTACGATGATATTGTATTGTTTTACGGTGGATGTGCCAATGGCTAATGCACTCATCCAAAATGCGCCAGCCATTGCACTGATCAATAAGCAAGCAATAATGGCTTGTACAAGTTGTTCAGTATATTGCGGAAGATGATCGCCTAACCAAAATGTCAGTAAGGTATGGGTGAAATACAATACAGGCGCAGAGAGAATCGCCATTAAATAAAGTGAATATTTTGAAATCCCAAGAATTAATTGACGATTGCGATCATAATCTTTTGCTGCATAAGACTGAACTAACTGCGGATTAGCTGCCATTTGGAAATTATTCACAAAGCTGTAAACGGCACCTTCTACTTGTGTTGCAATCGCAACAGCGGCATTGACTGCCACACCAAAGAATAAGTTAGACACCATATTCAAGCCTTGTGTTGAACCCACATAAGCGACTTGCCCCATAAGCATCCAACCGGAAAAACTCACCATTTCTTTGGTTTTACTTAAATCTTTATATAAACGGAAACGTGCGGCTTCTTTGAAATAATATTTAGTGAATAACACATAAAGGGAGAGCACGATTAAGCTGACTGAAAGCAATAAGCAACCATAAGTAATCAACTTATCGTAATGCGTAATGTGGCTTAAGATAAAGACAGAAGTTAGCTTTAAAATGGTTTCACCTAATCCCAACCAAGCATAGAATCCCATTTTCTCGTGTGCAACAATCATGGCATTAAATGGCACCTTGATGATTTCAACAAGGGCAATAATTAATGCTAATTGGTAAACGATATTTGCGGCTTGCAAGCGTTCAGCGGGGATAACTAATTTGTGATTTAAAAACCATAAACCTACGGTTTCAGCTAACACGAATACGATAAAAATAATGAGTAGGTGATTTAAGATGCTAATATTAAAGACTTTATTGACACGCTGAATGTCATTCGAGGCTTTTTCTACGTTAATAAAACGCTGAGTGGTGGCGGTCATTGTGCCATTAAAAAAGGAAAATAAGACCACGACACCCATCACAATGTTGTAGATACCAAAATCTTCTACACCCAATACCTGTAATACCACACGAGAGATATACAGCATCGCTCCCATGTTGAAGAGCATGCGGATGTAAAGAAACAGTGTATTTTTAGCAATGGTTTTATTTGACATTGTGAAAATGAATTAGAAAAATTGGGGGAATTATAGGGGGGATTGGGGTGTGTAGCAAGCATTGTGCAAGTTCTAGGTCGCCGTATAGGCCTTATAATAAAGAAAAGGCTAAATATAATTTAGCCTTTTGTTATTTAGACGATGCAGACTGCCAAATCCAATTGTTTATTATGGAATTGATGTAATGTGCCGCGATGGCCGACACTTAGAATGATCATATTCGGTAAGCGCTCTTTAATTGTTTTATAAAGCAGATACTCTGTTGGCTCATCAAGTGCTGATGTGGTTTCATCTAAAAAGACCACTTCAGGCTTCGTTAGTAAAATACGAATAAATGCCACACGTTGTAATTCACCCGGTGACAAAATTGCTTGCCAATCGTTATCTACATCAAGGCTATGAAGATATTTATCTAAACAGCAATCAGTCAGTGTTTTTTCCAATTCAGGATGATAAGGATCAATATCTGGATAGCAAATCGCTTCACGTAACGTGCCTTGTGGCATATAAGGACGTTGCGGTAAGAATAAACTGGTCACACAAGGATGTTCCACCAGCCCCACTGTCTCAAAAGGATAAATCCCCGCCATCGCTTTTAATAGCGATGTTTTCCCTGTGCCAGATGGACCTTGAATTAATAAAGCATCACCATTTTTTAGTTCAATATTTAAGTTATTAAGCAACAATCTGCCTTGCTCATCTTTAATACCAAAATTTGATAACGCAACACGGTTAGAACATTTCATGGGTTGATGAACCTCTGAATGATCTAATTCATCCAACTTAGTCATAAAACCATAAAGACGATTTAAGCGCGCTTGATAGAGCGTAAACTCTTCATAGAACAAACGGAAGAAGGAAAGGGCGGTCATTAATCGGTTAAATGCTTGCACAGTTTGGTGCATATCGCCCAGTTTGATTTGTCCAGTAAAAAAACGAGGGGCTTGAAGCATTAAAGGTAAGAGTTTCGCCACTCGTGTGACGCTTCCGTTAAAGCCGTCTAATCCCAACATTCTTAATACAATTGCCCAACGGTTATGAATAATTTCGGCAAATTTGTTTTTCAGTAAATGCTGTTCTTGCTGTTCACCTTGATAGAACGCGATACTTTCCGCATTATCTCGCACTCGAATTAAAGAATAACGGTAGTCGCCATTGAGTTTTTCTTTATTGAAGTTCAGCTTGATTAACGGATGGCCAATCCACACAGACATCAGTGTTGCGAGGATAATAAAGGCATAAATAAAGAAAACAACACCTTTTTCGATATTCAAGCCGAAAAGGCTCAACACACCAGAAAGTGACCAAAGAATGATGGTAAATTCAATGGTAGTCAGAATAGAATTAATCATACCGCGCACAATTTTGACGGTACTACTGATAAATTCACGTGCATCTTGTTCAATACGTTGATCAATATTATCGGGCAGATCTTTTTCGTATTTGAGGCGATAGTATTTTTTATTTTCTAACCATCGTTTAACAAGGACTTTATTCAAGCTTTCCAACCAACGGATTTCAAATACTTGTTGCAAGAAATAATCGGCGATGGAGTGGATAACTTGTACCAATACTAAGAGGGCATTCAGTTTTGCAAAGAACCAAAACTTATCTGCATCTAATTCCTGCATTGAGCTATAAAGCCCGTTATAGAAAAAAGAGTTGAGTACGCTGAAACGTACTTCTAACAAAATCATGGTAAACAACACCAGTAGCATAACGATGATTTTGATGCTGTTACGGCGATTAATCGAAGGGGATGCAATATGCCAAAACTTCTGACCGAATTTGGTTTGTTTGAGTGCGAGTGTTATCACGCTAAAGCACACAATCACCCAGAAAAGTGCGGTCAAAATCCAGCTTAAACTTGAGTTAAGTTCAGTTTGCCAATTCATTGATTATCCATAAAGTAAAAAACGAAAAAAGGGCGAAATGATTCGCCCTCGTATTGTGCGCTCAATTAAAACTCAACTTTCGTGTTGAAGATAAATTCACGGCCATAACCTAATGCAACAGGGATTAACGTGTTTGTTGCGTTACCAGAGGTAGATGGATAGTAAGTTTTATCTGTTAAGTTTTTACCGTTAAGTTGGAAAGACACTTTTTTGCCAGAGATTTTGGTATCGTAAGCAATAAAGGCATCATATACCACGGCATGAGGTAATTTGTATGCTTTTGTGTAATCACTGTTATAAGCATGCCAAGAACCTAAATAACGAGCACCACCACCAACACGGATGTTACCAAAATCAAATTCACCTACGTTATAAGCTAAGAATAGAGAAGCTTGATGTTTTGGTACACCTGAAAGTTGTTGATTTACCGCATCAGGATAAAGCTCATTTTCAAGTGATTTTACTTTGGTGTAGGTATAGTTAGCTGCTACGCTTAGGTTATCAGTAATTTGACCATTAAGATCGAATTCCACACCTCGAGAACGTTGTTTGCCGACGATATTTAATTGTGCATTTGAACCTGAACCAACGGCTTCTGCCACATTACGTTTGGTGATATTGAATAATGCAAGTGTCGCGTTGAAGCCAGAGTTTTCGTATTTTGCACCAATTTCAAAAGATTTACCTTGTTCTGGTTTTAAATCGCCGCTAACAGGTGTTGCAACACTCATTTGTGGACGGAAAGACTCCGAATAGTTTGCAAAGGTCGCAATATGTGGCGTAAATTTATATACGGCACCTAATTGATACAATAATTTACCATCGTGCTGATCGGTATTTCCGGTTTTGGTTAGATTTTGACCTTTTTTACAGTTTGCTGCATTTAAGCAGTGACGTCCTGCAAATTGATCAAAGTACTCATAACGTAAACCACCTGTCATGATAAAGTTATCTGTAAAGTAAGCGGTATCTTGGATATAAACACCAACAGTTTTGAGATAGTTATATTGATAGGCGTTGCCGTTACCATTTTTATGTGCTGCAACAGGGCTGGTATAGTTTGGATTATCAATATTGATATCAGAATTCATGATGCCTTGGTTATAAATAGGACCAAGATCACGAATATTACGCATTGCATCAATACCTGCTACAAAGCGGTTAGCGATATCACCAATACCAAATTCACCAACGATATTTAATGTACCGCTATGAACGCGTTGATCGCCTTGTTGCTGTTCAATCGAACGGCGGGCTGTACGTGTTTTCACGTTAACATTTGTAATACGAGCTTGATCGTAGAAATATTTGTAACGAGCATAGCTATAACCCGCATTTAATTTCCAACCGTCACTCAATTTGTGTTCGATTTTGAAATCAATGTTATCGGTTTTTGCTGTAGTTTCATTATTTGGTTCATCTAAACGACGTGATACAGGGATATCCGGTAATGCATTAGTTGCCGTTAAAAGATTTGTACCACGATCAAATGGCTCAAGAATATCTTTGTGCTCATAAGAAAGAAGTACTTTAGTTTTATCATTTTCCCAAGAAAGTGATGGTGCGTAAGTGGTATTTTTCACTTTGCCAAAATTACGCCAGTAGTCTTTTTCTTGTTTGTCATAAATAAAGCGGTAAGCAAAACCATTTCCTAACCCACCAGTAAAATCTAATTGCGTTCCCCACAGGTTATGATTACCTAAGGTTCCACCAACGACATAACGTGGCGTTTGTTGTGGTTTTTTAGTAATGATATTAACTACACCACCTGGATCTTGAATACCATAAAGTACAGATGCAGGTCCTTTTAAAACCTCAACAGTTTCAGTTGTTGCACTAAAGTTTTTAGCTGGGCCAGCTTGTAAACCGTTACGCATAATTGAGTTGTCACGGTTTCCACCAAAGCCACGTTTTTGAATAGAGTCAAACATACCACCTAACGTATTCGCTTGACTCACACCACTGACATTATAAAGCGCATCAATGAGTGATTCAGGTTTGCGATCTTCTAGTAGTTTGGTCGAAAGAATATTTACTGTGTTTGGTGTATCGAATACGGGTACTTCAGCTTTTGATACGACTGATGTCCCGGTGGTTTGATAACCATTTTGTTTAATACCCGTATCTTGAACATTGATTTGTTCAAGTACTTCGGTGTTTGTATCTGCGGCTTGCTCAGTTTCCGCAAAAGTAGAAGCGGAGAAACTCGCCAAAAGTGCGGTTGAAATAAGACTTAATTTAAATTTCATAATTGTTTTCCAATATATAACCCGATAGATAATGAAAGAGCCGCAAGTATAGCGAAAACGTTTACGTTAATCAATGCAAATTATTTTCATTTGCTTATGCGATTTGTTCAGAAAATATTCATTCAAATTAAGCAGGGGGATAAAAAGAAAAAATCCCAAGCTAAAAAGCTTGGGATTGCAATATGGTGTGATTATTTTACTATTACATTATTTTTTTTAATCAATTGGATAACGTAATTTTGGCATACCTTTGGTGTAGTTTGAAAATCCTATATTACAAACGTTTCAGATATCTCCTTCCCCATTTTACAACTTCACCAGCAATATATCTTGGCCGCTCTTTTTTTGAGTTGAAATATCTTGATGCAGGGAAATCTGCCTTTGCCACAATATTTTGTACCGTAAAATTGTAGGACTTATTAAAGTAAATCGCAATATCATCAATTGTCATCAAATTTTGACTATTTTCTGTGTAGGATGAAAAAGCTGCCATTTTGGCTGCTTTTACGATTTCCTTTTCTGCTTTATCTGATAAAGTTATTTTATCCAATATAAACTCCAATGAAAACTGCATCAGTGTGCAGTTTGAGCATTTCCAATTGCCTGATTAATTAGGTTTGTTAATGGCACAGCATTCACTAGTGCTGATATTATTTGGATCTCTTCTTCAGCCTTGTGTTTGGCGAAAAGTTCATCAGTTCTATTGTCAACAATTACGGTAATCTTTCGTCCGTTTAAGTCATTTCCGCTAATTACATCCCCCGCTTTGCGCATAACAGCACCTACAGCGTTTGGAGTAGGTGAGATTGCAAGAATGAGTTGATTATTAAATTGAAAATCAAATGAGTAACTATGCCCTGAAATACCATACACTTTGGGATCACGGATAAGCTGCGCATCTGGTTTCCATAGTCTTAAATAACGTTCTACTTCTTCAGCAAGTTCTACTGTTTCTGCAGGTAACGCAAGCAGCTCCCTTTCATAATGCATAATTGCACAAAGTGCAGAAATAAAATCAGCAATTGCTGTCGCAGCCCTATCAGGATGACAAAGAGTAAAAATTTCACCATCTTGTTCAAGTTGTATATCTGTTTTTGTACCGTTAAGTTTTTCTTGGATACCACGCCAATTACGTTTATTTTCCAGCAATCCCACAGTTCGGAAGTGAAAAATAGATTCTGCTTCGTCAGTAATGAGTAATTTATTGCCGCATTGGATGATATAAAATGTTAACAACGAATCATCAGACCAGCGATTATACGTTTGTACGCAAATAGCATCTTCACCGCTTACCGTTTTCACTTGGTAGCAGTTGGAAAATGTTTGTTGTTGTAGCCATTGGCAGTCTAATTTAATCATGTTATTCATTTGGTTGATTAAGTTGTGGACCTGTGTAATTTAGGTTTATTTTATCACAAAACATAGTAAACCAATTTGTAATATCATCAAGTCCATACTTTGGATTAACCTTAATTACCTCTTTTCCTATGTGTTCATGAGTACCATAAATAGGCTCAATTCCGTTATGACTTGTGATTTTATTCTCTGAAGATATTTCCAGTTGATATGCGCGCAATTTCTCTTGGTGTTTGCGCTTGAATAATGTTAATACAATTTTCCCTGAATCTGTGATGCGCTTGTGATATTTAAACTCAATTTGTATTACTGCACCAGGGGTTGTACCTCCTAATTTATCCTCGACAGAATTTGGGACAAAATTTATTGAACGCCAAAGTGTGTTATTTGACTTTATCCAATTTAGATTTTTTTGATATGCCTTTAATATGGCAATAAATTCTTCAGCTTCTTTGTTTTCTAAACAAAATTTATGCTCATTCAGGATGTTCATTTTGTTCTCAATATTTACTTTAAACACATATTTCTATACTACTTTATAACGATTCAACTCTTTTTTTGTAACGCCAGCTGGGTGTTTTTTTTGATTTAATACTTTGTCACCGCTATTAAATCAAATATCCAAAATTCCCAGCGAAAACAAAATTTAGCGTAATTAACTACGAGAAATATAAAAAAATAGCTAGAAGTTGACAATATTTCTGTCTTAAAGATTGAATAAAGTTATAATGATGAAATATTTAACTTATTGATTTTAAATGATATCAAGGAAATAAAAAAGCCAGTAGAAATTTACTGGCTTTGATGGGGGGCACTAGATGATAAGTTCCAATAGTAAAGATGTGTGTTTATTTGTTACTGGGTGATGATAATTTAAGATCCAAGCCTTAGCACCGGTAGGCTTAATGCGTAAAAAAGATCGTTACCATCACTTAGATTGTATTCTTTATCCTTTGTTTTCGCTTTATCTACTTCGGTATTTGTGAGCGGTTTAGTAACACGAGGCATCATTTTTCCTTAGTTTTAGTAACAAAATTTTTCGATGTTTATCACCTTGTTACTAAACTTGTTACTAAAAAATGCGGTTAAAGACAATTAAATCTGATTAGTGGCGATAAGTAAAAAAGGCTGAAAAGGCTTGAAAATACTAGGAAAAACAAAACCCCGTGAGTAGTTTCGCGGGGCTATGTTTAGGGTAAATGGTGCGACTAGCTGGACTCGAACCAGTGACCCCCACCATGTCAAGGTGGTGCTCTAACCAACTGAGCTATAGTCGCGTAAAAGATGTGGCAGATGATAAACAGTTTTAAGGATGAAAACAAGGGGATTTGTTTTAAGTTAAATTTAGCTGCTAAAAAAATAACCAAAATTTGATTTAAAAAGTCTCAGTAGTTATTTTGATTTTGTACAGGTTTAAGCGTATAATGCGCAGCGTTTTTTATCTCGGATGAGCCGAAATTTAAAAAAGCTTTAAGTAAAATTGTAACCATTTGTGGAGTTTAGATAATGTCTAGAAAATTAAGAAGAACGAAGATTGTATGTACAATGGGTCCAGCTACAGACCGCGATAACAATCTTGAAAAAATTATCGCAGCAGGCGCTAATGTTGTACGTATGAACTTTTCTCACGGTACACCAGATGATCATATTGAGCGTGCAGAGCGTGTTCGTTCGATCGCGAAAAAATTAGGTAAAACCGTGGCAATTTTAGGTGACTTACAAGGTCCTAAAATTCGTGTTTCTACTTTTAAAGACGGCAAAATTTTCTTAAATGTTGGCGATAAATTTATTCTTGATGCGGAATTACCAAAAGGTGAGGGTAATCAAGAAGCTGTTGGTTTAGACTATAAAACTCTTCCACAAGATGTTGTGCCCGGCGATATTCTTTTATTAGATGACGGCCGTGTTCAATTAAAAGTACTTTCTACAGAAGGTGCAAAAGTATTTACTGAAGTGACTGTTGGTGGTCCATTATCAAACAATAAAGGGATCAACAAATTAGGTGGTGGCTTATCTGCAGACGCATTAACTGAAAAAGATAAAGCAGATATTATCACTGCGGCACGTATCGGTGTGGATTTCTTAGCGGTATCTTTCCCACGTTCAAGTGCAGATTTAAACTATGCACGTGAGTTAGCAAAACAAGCTGGTTTAGAAGCGAAAATCGTTGCTAAAGTTGAACGTGCTGAAACCGTAGTTGATGAGGCATCAATGGATGATATTATCCTTGCTTCTGATGTGATCATGGTTGCACGTGGTGACTTAGGTGTGGAAATCGGTGACCCAGAATTAGTTGGCGTACAGAAAAAATTAATTCGTCGTTCACGTCAATTAAACCGTGCAGTTATTACAGCAACTCAAATGATGGAGTCAATGATCAGCAACCCAATGCCAACTCGTGCAGAAGTAATGGACGTGGCAAATGCGGTATTAGATGGTACCGATGCGGTAATGCTTTCAGCGGAAACTGCAGCAGGTCAATATCCAGCTGAAACTGTAGCGACAATGGCACGCGTATGTTTAGGTGCAGAAAAAATGCCTAGCATCAATATTTCTCATCACCGTTTAGATCGTGAGTTCAGAGATATTGAAGAATCAGTAGCAATGTCTGCAATGTACGCCGCAAACCACTTAAGCGGTATCGCTGCAATCATTACATTAAGTCACTCTGGTCGTACACCATTATTAATGTCACGTATCAGCTCAGGTTTACCAATCTTTGCACTTTCTCGTGTTCAAGAAACATTAAATCGTTGTGCATTATATCGCGGCGTGACACCAGTTCATTTTGATGGTGAATCTCGTAGCTCTGCGGGTGCAAAAGCAGCGATTAACCTATTAAAAGAAAAAGGTTATTTAGTTTCTGGTGATGTTGTTTTATTAACACAAGGTGATGAGTCAGAAGGTACAACTAACGTTTGTCGTACTTTAACTGTTGAATAATCAACATTCATGAATAAAAAAGAGCGGTGGATTTTTCCACCGTTTTTTTATATCTAAAATATTGAAAATATTGACCGCACTTTTTTCTTAAAACCACCTCGTATTTGCGGTATCATAAGCACAGTTTTTAGTTTAAATTGAAATCCTTATGGCCTCACAAAGACAAATCCAATCTCCAGATCAGAAAACTGAACAAGTTAGCATCCCGCCTCATTCCACTGAAGCTGAACAAGCCGTACTTGGCGGCATTATGTTGAGTAATCAACATTGGGATGGTATTGCAGAAAGAGTGATCGCTGAGGATTTTTACACTTTTGCACATAAAGCTATCTTCCAAACTATGGAAGAATTAATGCGTAACCAAACGCCGATTGATTTAATCACCCTTGATCAAGCCCTTAAAGCCAAAGGTATCAGTGATTCCGTAGGAGGTTTTGCTTATCTCGCAGATCTTTCTAATAACACCCCAAATGCTATTAATATTTTGGCTTATGCCGAAATCGTACGTGAAAAAGCGATTTTGCGTGAGCTTATTGCAGTGGGGAATCGTATTGCAGAAAACAGTTATTCGCCTAAAGGCAAAGACATCAAAATGGTGTTGGATGAAGCTGAAAGGGAAGTTTTTGCGATCGCTGAAAAACGGAGTTCTTCAACAGAGGGCCCTCAAAACGTGCTCAGCGTGTTGGAAAGCACTATTGCTCGAATTGAAACCTTAGGTAAGCTTGAAAATCATAATGGTGTGACAGGGGTCACAACGGGCTTTGTTGAGTTAGATAAGAAAACAGCTGGTTTACAGCCTTCCGATCTCATCATTGTGGCAGCACGTCCTTCGATGGGTAAAACCACGTTTGCAATGAACCTTTGTGAAAATGCGGCCATGGCAAGTGATAAGCCTGTATTGGTATTCAGTTTAGAGATGCCTGCTGAGCAAATTATGATGCGTATGATTGCCTCTCTCGCTCGCGTGGACCAAACCAAAATTCGTACTGGCCAAAACTTGGAAGAAGCGGAATGGAGCAAAATTGCCAGCGTGTTTGGGATGTTTAAGCAAAAAAATAATCTTTATATCGATGATTCATCGGGTTTAACTCCAACAGAATTGCGTTCTCGCGCACGTCGTGTGTATCGTGAAAATGGTGGCTTGAGCATGATTATGGTGGATTACCTTCAGTTAATGCGCGCGCCCGCATTTTCAGATAACCGTACCTTAGAGATCGCCGAGATTTCTCGTTCTTTAAAAGCATTAGCGAAAGAATTAGAAGTCCCAGTCATTGCACTTTCCCAGCTTAACCGTACTTTGGAACAACGTGCAGATAAACGTCCGGTAAACTCAGACTTGCGTGAATCAGGCTCTATTGAGCAGGATGCTGACTTAATTATGTTTATTTATCGTGACGAAGTGTATAACGATAATTCTGAAGATAAAGGGGTTGCTGAAATTATTATTGGTAAACAACGTAACGGTCCGATTGGTCGTGTACGTTTAGCATTTAACGGTCAATTCTCACGCTTTGATAACCTTGCCGAACAGCGTGAATACAGAGATGATTATTAGGCAAGATAGAACGGATTAGAAAAATGAACGTAAAACCGGCAACAGCGAAAATCAGTTCGCTTGCCTTAAAACATAATTTACAAGTTATTAAAGAAAAAGCGCCACATAGCAAAATTATTGCTGTGGTAAAAGCAAACGCATATGGTCACGGTGTGGTATTTGTCTCATCTGCTTTAGAAAGCATGGTAGATTGCTTTGCCGTAGCACGTTTAGAAGAAGCGTTATCGTTACGCTCTAACGGTATTATTAAACCGATCTTATTGCTAGAAGGATTTTTTGATGAAAAAGATTTACCGATTATTGCGGTAAATAACATTGAAACCGTGGTTCATAACCGTGAACAGCTTGAAGCATTAAAACGAGCTGTGGTACCAAGTCCAATCAAAGTCTGGTTAAAAATTGATACCGGTATGCACCGTTTGGGTGTGTCGCTTGGTGAAGTGGATTATTTTTATCAAGAGCTGAAAAAACTTCCTCAAATTCAACCGCACTTAGGTTTTGTCAGCCATTTTAGCCGTGCTGATGAACTAGATTCTGATTATACTCAAGTTCAGCTTGATCGCTTCCTTCAAGCCACAAAAAATAAAGAGGGTGATCGAACTATCGCTGCATCCGGCGGGATTTTATTCTGGCCTGAAGCACATTTAGATTGTATTCGACCAGGGATTATTATGTACGGCATTTCACCAACGGATACTGTCGGCGCTGAATTTGGTTTAATCCCCGTGATGAACTTAACTTCTTCATTGCTTGCGGTGCGTGAACATAAAAAAGGTGAACCTGTTGGCTATGGTGGCATTTGGACCAGTCCGAAAGATACCAAAATTGGTGTTGTCGCTATTGGTTACGGTGATGGATATCCGCGTGATGTGCCAGAAGGTACGCCAGTTTATCTAAATGGTCGTATTGTTCCTATTGTTGGTCGTGTTTCAATGGATATGCTAACGGTAGATTTAGGTGCAGATAGCCAAGATAAAGTTGGTGATGAAGTGATTTTATGGGGTAAGGAATTACCAATTGAAACGGTAGCTAAATACAGTGGTATTTTAAGCTATGAATTGATTACAAAATTAACCCCGCGTGTTATAACAGAATATGTCGATTAATTGTTTTTGCAAGAAAGCAAAAATGTAAAGAATTCAATTTTTAAAAGGAAATATTCATGAAAAACATCAATCCAACCAATACACAAGCGTGGAAAGCGCTTGAAGCTCACCAATCTCAACTGGCTCATACCACGATTGCTGATTTGTTTAAGCAAGAAGAAAATCGTTTTAATGACTATTCTTTAACTTTTGAAAATCAAATCTTAGTAGATTTTTCAAAAAATAAAATTAATCAAGAAACCCTCAAATTACTTCGTCAATTAGCCAAAGAGTCTGCATTAGATGAAGCGATTAATGCCATATTTACAGGCGAAAAGATTAATCGTACAGAAAATCGTGCTGTATTACATACCGCACTTCGTAACCGTTCAAATACACCCGTGTATGTAGATGGCAAAGATGTGATGCCGGAAGTGAATGCAGTACTAGCGAAAATGAGCGCATTCTGCGATCGTGTGATTTCAGGTGAATGGAAAGGTTATACCGGAAAAGCGATTACTGATGTGGTGAATATTGGTATCGGTGGTTCAGACTTAGGCCCTTACATGGTGACTGAAGCGCTTCGTCCTTATAAAAATCACTTGAATATGCACTTCGTTTCAAACGTGGATGGAACACATATCGCTGAAACGTTGAAAAAAGTGAATCCTGAAACGACACTTTTCTTAGTGGCTTCTAAAACCTTCACCACCCAAGAAACTATGACCAATGCGAATTCTGCACGCGATTGGTTATTAGCGGCAGCGAAAGATAACAGCGCGGTGGCAAAACACTTCGCTGCGCTTTCTACCAATGGTAAAGCGGTAGCAGAATTTGGTATTGATACCAATAATATGTTTGAGTTCTGGGATTGGGTTGGTGGCCGTTATTCTTTATGGTCTGCAATCGGTCTTTCAATTGCACTTTCAATCGGCTTTGATAATTTTGAAGCACTCTTAAGTGGTGCGCATGAAATGGATAAACATTTCCGTACTGAGCCATTAGAAAAAAATATCCCTGCAACATTAGCATTGGTTGGTTTATGGAATACTAACTTCCTTGGTGCACAAACTGAGGCAATTTTACCTTATGACCAATATTTACATCGTTTTGCGGCTTATTTCCAACAAGGCAACATGGAATCAAACGGTAAATATGTCGATCGTAATGGTAATGTTATTCGTGATTATCAAACTGGTCCAATTATTTGGGGTGAACCAGGTACAAACGGTCAACATGCGTTCTACCAATTGATTCACCAAGGTACGATGTTAATTCCTTGTGACTTTATCGCGCCGGCACAAAGCCATAATCCATTGGGTGATCACCACTGCAAATTGTTATCAAACTTCTTTGCACAAACTGAAGCACTTGCTTTTGGTAAAACCAAAGAAGAAGTAGAAGCCGAGTTTGTGCAAGCCGGTAAATCGTTGGATGAGGTAAAAGACATTGTGCCATTTAAAGTCTTTACGGGTAACAAACCGACCAACTCTATTTTAGTGCAAAAAATTACACCATTTGTTCTTGGTGCATTAATTGCCATGTATGAGCACAAAATTTTTACACAAGGTGTGATTTTCAATATCTTCAGTTTTGACCAATGGGGCGTGGAATTAGGTAAACAATTAGCGAACCGAATTCTTCCTGAATTGGCAGACAAAGAGAAAGTTTCAAGCCATGATAGCTCAACCAATGGATTGATTAACCAATTCAAAGCATGGCGCTAAGATAATGTAAAGTAAAAGTGCGGTCAAAATTGATCGCACTTTTTTATTTTCATTAAACAGATTTGACTTTCCACATACAGACTACGCTGATAAAAATTAATGCTACAGCGACATAAAAAACAGAATTGTAATGCCAGATTTCCGCAATAATACCCGCAATAGGTCCCCCAATAATCCAACTACTTTTTGCTGCATTACTGAATAGCGTAGTGGCTGTGCCCATTTTAGTCGGCATTAAATCTTGGAAATACACCATGCCAATGGTAGCGGTAATACCAATAAAAATTGCATTAAGCATTTGTAATCCGATAAGCTGCCAAGTTTGAGCTGCAAATAATAAGCTTGAGTAGAAGGCGAGACCTGAAACTAAAGCAATCATCATCAAGCGTTTTTTACTGAAGTATTTGGTGAGGTAACCCGCTAATATCATCACGGGGATTTCCAATCCCGCAGCAGTTCCCATTAATGTTCCTGCTAATTCTTTGCCTAAATGTAACTCATTAATCACAAATAATGGCATATTGATGAGATACATGCTGTTACAGGTCCAAAGCAATAGGTTAGCGATGAACAAGTAAATCACACTTTTTCTTGGTGGCGTATTGTCTAAAATCTCTTGATTTTTAACCGCACTTTGACGAGGAATTTTCGGCAATAATTTGCTGACGCCTGCACAAAGTAAAAAGGCAGAACCCGCCACCAAATACATATAATCAAAGCCCCAGTTGAGTGCGATGAAAAAGGAAAGTGGTGGCCCTACAATCCAAGCTAATGAGATTTGAGTTCGCATAATTGTGGTGAACATCACCGCTTCACGATGGCTGCTTTCAGCATATTCTCGTGCTAAAGCAAAAGATTGCGGATTAGCGGATGAACCCAATCCTAACAATGTTGTACCGATAATAATCAATACATAATAATTTCGGCTATAAGCAAAAATCAGGCATCCAAGCACAGCAATCAAACAGCAAACAATCATCACTTTGCGACGATCATCTTGCTTATCAGAATATTTCGCCAGAATTTGGCTCAAGATAATTCCAATAATGGCATTAATGGAATAGAACAAGCCCACAAAAAAAGGCGAAACTTGAATTTCTTGAGAGAGATACAAACTCAAAGTTGGCGTTTGAAACGCAGAAGCAATCCCCGTTAAAAAGGCAATCAATAGAAAATTGAACGCCACAAGATTAGATGGTGTTGCGTTTTGTTGTTGAACAAACATAGTCATTACTTAATAAGAGAACATGGTTGGAAATAAAAGTGCGGTTAATTTTAACCGCACTTGAGTTGATTATTTGTCATATTGAATTGCTGGTAAATAACCAATCATTAAATCCAATGGATGGCTACAGCTTATTGTATTTTCTCTGTTCTCAATGAAAAATCTTGATGTCATCGCTTTTTCACCCTGATTAAAGAAAATTTCAATAATTGAACGATCAAAGAAAATTTCGACAGTTTGCAGATTTTCAACTTCGCAGAAACGTTTGGTATCGAATTTTTCCATTAATTCGGTTTGTTCGCTTTGACTGCGATCTAAGCAAACCAAGCCATTTTCATAAGAAAGTCGTAATGATTGTCCTTTTTCATTTTGGAAGAAGGTTAAGTCAAAGGCTTGGTTATTTGCCTCAAATTTAATATACGCACAATCTAAATTAGCAATATCCGCTTTTTCATTGAGATGAAGCGAAGAAAGTGCGGTCAGATTTTCGTATATTTTATCAATCGGGCGTTGATAAATTTTCGAACCTTCTAAGCGCAATTCTCTTGGTAAGGTTAAAGCTGAGTGCCATTTAAATTTGTCTGTTGGATAAGTTAAATCTGGCAAACCAATCCAACCGAAAAGCACGGCATGAGTTTGGTTATCTAAGCCAGCAAATGTTTGTGGTGCGTAGAAATCAAAGCCCTGATCTAATTCGCTAATATATTCTGCTTCAAAGGTTAAATCTGTTAATTTGCCCACTGCATAAGTCGCATGATAATTATTTTGGAATTGATGCGCTTCCCGATCTTTACCTTGTGGCGACCAAATAAAGACATCTTTATCACCGAGCTTCAATAGGTCAGGGCATTCCCACATAAACACGTTTTTATTGTCAAATGCAGGTAAGGAAAGCTCACCTAATAAACGAGGCGTATCTTCAAGATTGTCCATTTCAAAAATAATGGCTGTTCCCGTGAGGTTTTCTCGCTGTGCGCCACAGATAAAACGGATTTTTCCGTCTTCAGTAAAATATGGTTTAGGATCGCGAACATGCTCTGTATAACCTTCTGGCACATTTTCAATTAACGGACGTTTGCTAAGCAATTTCCCATTAAGATCGAAAATCGCTAAATTTTGATAAGGCACGCGTTGATTATTACTTGGACGACGAGTATTGCCAGTGTAGAACATGGCCAATTTATCACCGACTTTTAAAGCACCACCCGAATAACAGCCGTGAGACTCAAAAAGCTCACAAGGAATCAGATCATCCGCTGATTGGTAATGTTGGAAGTCTTTCGTGATTAAATGCTTCCAATGTTTCATCCCGTGAATTGCATCGAATGGAAACCATTGATAGAACAGATGATATTTCTCTCCATCGAAGATCAAACCATTCGGATCATTCATCAAGCCAGTTGGTGGGGCAATATGAAAGTGCGGTCGGAAATCCTTGTCTTTTTGCACGGTTTCAGCAATTTCCGCAAGTTCGCCTTTTTCTGCGGCTAGAATACTTTTGTATTTGCCATTATTGAAAATAATCATAATTTAATCTTATTTTGGTAAGGTATTTTTTAAGCAATCATAGCGTTGATTCATTGCTTCAGCCCATGTTTTTAATGATTTGATGGTTGCATGTTGTGAAGCATGAGTCCAAGCATCGCGAAATAATAGAAAATCAATTGCACACACGGCATTCAATGTACCGATATTTAATTCTTCACCAAAACTATCAATGGCTTTTTTGAGTTCAATTAAGCTTCGCTCAGTGCGGTCAAAAATTTGCTGATGACGTTCAAGCCACCATTGCGCTTGTGGACGAAGGCATTTTTCAGGTGCTACGGATATTTCATTCTCTAAAATACCATCGGCTAAATAATGTAAACGGAGAATTTCCCAACGAGTCTCGCTGTTTCCATAAAGTGAAGGTTGCGTACCAATGTGATCGAGATATTCTGCAATGAGTGAACTGTTATAAAGCCATTCACCATTTTCCCGTTGTAATGCTGGTAAACGACCAAGAGGATTGTCTAAGTTATGTGGTGAGTTCTTATCTAAGCCACTGGTTGTGAGGAGTAATTCAACATGATCTTGTAATTGATGATATTGCACTACAGCACGGGCTTTTCTAGCATAAGGGCTAGAGTTGGAATACCAAAGTTTCATACATACTTCCTAAATTATTTTCATAAATAAAAGGTGCAGCTATTTGCACCTTTGCACGCTAATTCGCTAAAAATGCTGCTAATTGTGTTTGGTTTGGTAAGGCTGACATCGCCCCTTTTGCTGTCGTAGCAAGGGCACCACAAGCATTGGCTTGACGGATAATTTGCACAAGCACATCATTTTCTTTCCAGTTTGGATGCTGTGAAAGTCCAGCAAGCAGACCACCAACGAAGGCATCGCCAGCGCCCGTTGTATCAACAGGTTGTAAGGCTTTTCCAGAAATTACATCTTTCTTACCTTCTAAGTGATAGAGTGCACCATCTTTACCTAAAGTCACGATAATCAATTTTTCAGGATAAAGTGCGGTCACTTTTTCAAAGGCTTTTTCAAGGCTGTCAGTATTGGTTAAAAGTGTTAATTCTTCTTCGGAGAATTTTAATACGTCAGCTAATGCAACTGCTTCCATTACGACGGTTTTCATTTCTTCTAAGCTTGACCAAAGTGACTCACGTAGATTTGGATCGAAAGAGAAGAAACCGCCAGCGGCTTTAACACGACGAATGGCTTCGAAAGTCGCTTCGCGTGATGGATTATTGATCAGCGCGATAGAGCAGCAATGTAGCCATTCCCCTTGTTGGAAAGGCGGTAAATCGCTAGCTTGTAAAAACTGATCCGCACTTGGGTTTACCATAAAGGTAAAGCTACGTTCGCCATTATCTAAGCCGACGATAACTGTAGAGGTGCGATGTTGCGGATCTAAAATCATATGTTGTGTATTCACATTTTCCGCATTTAAGGTATCTTGCATAAATTGGCCAAGCGGATCATTACCTACACGACCAATAAAGGCACTCGGGCTGCCTAAACGTGCGACTCCAACTGCCACATTTGCAGGCGCACCACCGGCACAGCGTAAATAATGATTTTCACCGTCAGGAATAAGATCGACAACCGCATCACCGGTTACCCAGATTTTTTGGCTCATTTAATTTTCCTTCTATTGTGGATATGAGTTAAAAAATAACCGCACTTAAAAAGAGCGGTCATTTTCATAGGTGTTTTATGCGATGGTTACGCGTGCAAATTTACGCTTACCGACTTGGTAAACATTCGTGCCTTTTGGCGCGTTGGCTTTCATGTCTTCGACTTTTTCACCATTAATTTTCACACCACCTTGTTTCGCTGAGCGAATCGCTTCAGAAGTAGAAGGAACCAGTCCTGCTTCTTTTAATAAGGTTGCTAAACCAATTTCGCCTTCAAAGGTGAATTCAGGCATTTCATCCGGCATCGCACCTTTTTGGAAACGGTTAATAAATTCTTGTTCAGCCGCCTCTGCCGCTGCTTCATCATGGAAACGTGCAATGATTTCTTTGGCTAGTAAAATCTTCACATCACGTGGGTTTTTACCATTTGCTACTTCTGTTTTTAATTCAGCAATCTCAGTGAGTGGACGGAAAGAAAGTAAGTTGTACCAATCCCACATTAATTCATCCGAGATCGACATGATTTTACCGAACATATCGCTTGGTGCATCTGTTACGCCGATGTAGTTGCCTAATGATTTAGACATTTTCTTCTCACCGTCTAAACCAACCAGTAATGGAAGCGTAATCGCTACTTGTGGTTTCTGACCGGCTGATTTTTGTAATTCACGGCCAACAAGTAAGTTAAATTTTTGGTCTGTACCACCAAGCTCTACGTCTGCTTCTAAAGCGACGGAGTCATGGCCTTGTAATAAAGGATAAATAAATTCGTGAATTGCGATAGGTTGATTGTTACCAAAACGTTTTTTGAAGTCATCACGTTCTAGCATACGCGCCACGGTGTAGTTACTTGCTAAACGGATCATCCCTTCAGTACCCAATTTACCCAACCATTCAGAGTTGAATACGATTTTTGTTTTTTGAGGGTCTAGAATTTTGTAAATCTGTTCTTTATAGGTTTCCGCATTGCGAAGTACATCTTCACGGCTAAGCGGTGGTCGAGTGGTGTTTTTACCAGATGGGTCACCGACCATACCAGTGAAATCACCGATTAAGAAATAGACTTCGTGGCCTAATTGTTGGAATTGACGAAGTTTGTTTAATACCACGGTATGCCCTAAGTGAATATCTGGAGCAGTAGGGTCTGCACCAAGTTTAATTTTAAGTGGGCGATTTTCTTTTAGTTTTTCGATTAAATCTGCTTCAGAAAGAATCTCATCAGTACCGCGTTTTAGTTCTGCGAGAACGGTATTAATATCAGTCATTCTATTTCCTAATGTTATTTCAATATTAAAGGCTACATTATAGAGAATATGGCTGAAATGAAAAGATTGAGAGAAAAAAAAACGCCTATTTGTGGGGAAATAGGCGTGAAGTTGGAGTGATTATCTGTTTGTTTTTGGAATGGCTAGATGATAACTATTATCAAATAACTTGTCAATAACAAAATGCAAATAATCCTCAATTATTTTTTAATCGATGTAAGGTACACTTTCTGTAAGAGAAAGTTCGGTCGGAATTCCATCTGAGATTTCAAATTTTCCCGCATAAGCATAAGCTTCAACGCCCTGAGATTTGGCGTCTTTTAAAAGGCGATCATATTCAGGATCTACAAACTCAGCGATTTTAAAACGATCGAAGTCATCATGTAATCCGGCAAAGAGAACAACCGCTCGATATCCTTGTTTTTTCATGGCTAGAAGCTCACGAACATGTTTTTGTCCACGAGTAGTCACTGCATCGGGAAACATTCCTAATGTACCTTTTACGAAGGTGATTGATTTCACTTCAACATAACAATCTGGAAAGCCTTCACCTTTAAGTAAGAAGTCGATACGGCTATTTTCTTCACCATATTTCACTTCAGGATAAATTTCATCATACATAGAGAGTTCTTTGATTTGTTTATTTTGCAAGGCTTCAAAGACTAACTGGTTGGATCTGTGTGTGTTAATACAAACAAGTTGGCCATTTGCTAATTGCGTTAATTCCCAACTATGCGGATATTTGCGAGTTTGGCTATCAGAATGAGAGTACCAAACGGTATCACCTTTTTCACCACAACCAGTCATTGCACCTGTATTAGCACAATGAATCGTGATCACTTCACCGTTTGGTAATTCAATATCAGTCAAAAAACGCTTATAGCGACGAATTAATTTTGCGGATTGTAGGGTAGGGAGTTGCATAGTGTATTCCTTGTGAAAAGAAAGTGCGGTCGAATTTTATGACGAAATTGACCGCACTTTGTCTTTATGAATGTTTAGTAAATAGTAAATGATTATTCAATTGCATATTCAATGGTCACGACTAAGCGTGCTTTTTTCTCAATGGTGCTTGTGTCGTAGCTACCAGTGTAATCGCTAGAGTCATCTGCATCGGGGTTTGGCGCTTGAATGTAGAATGGCCCTTGTGAAGCAGATTTTAATACGCCAACTTTTACATTACTGGTTTTCGCAAACTCTTCAGCACGAACATGTGCATCTTGTGTTGCTTTTGAAATTAATTCACGCTTAATTTGTTCAAGATTTTCTAAGTAATAATTTGGATCACCAAAACTAATATCTTGGTTGTTGGCAACCAATTGGTGAATATTGGTAAGTGCTTTCTGTAACTTCGTCAATTCTTTAGTTGAAATTCGGATTGATCTTGATGCATCAAAGCCATTTTCTCTACTTTTGGTTTCACCTTTTTCATTTTCGTAATAGTCAGTATGAGTAGATACATCTAATTCGGTGATTTCTCGATTTTCATCAGCGAAACCTTGTGCTTTAAGGAAACGAACGGCTTCATTCAAGTTTTTCTGATTCGCTGCCATTGCATCATTATAAGTTGGCCCCCAACCGCTTACACGAATAACCCACGTACCTTGTGTTGAGGTGTAATGACTTTCTGCCAAGCCTTTAACTGAAATAGAGCCGGTCTGGCGTAAATTTTTAAATTGATTACCTAAGATAAATGCTGATGCCATCAATCCAACTGCGAGAATGATGCCAAAAATAGCGAGATAAGATTTTTTGCTGTTCATATAATGTCCATGATGTGGAGTAAATAGAATGCTCATTATAATGTAATTCAGCTTGTTGAGTAAGTTAATTTATTCACTATAACGCATATAAAAAATAACTTTAAAAGTTGACCGTACTTTTACCTTCCTAAATTTAAAAATTAAAACAAATTCTTGATTTACCATTGACTTTTTGACCTATAGCCCTTACTTTACGGATTAATGTTTCATCAACTTTATTCTTTATAAAATAAGGAGCTTTTATGCAATCTCGCATTGTTGTTAATTCACAGGAAGAATCACTACTTAGCACACATAAAGTGCTACGTAATACCTATTTCTTATTGGGATTAACGATGGCATTTTCGGCAGTTGTTGCTTATATTTCGATGAGCTTAAACTTGCCTTATCCAAATCTTATCGTGTTACTTGTAGGCTTTTACGGTTTACTTTTTGTGACCAACCGTTTGGCAAATAGTGCGTGGGGAATCTTAGCTGCATTCGCGTTCACAGGATTTATGGGTTATACCATTGGGCCAATTTTAAATATCTATGTGGCGAGAGGAATGGAAGATTTAATTATGCTTGCATTCGCAGGTACGGCAATCGTCTTCTTTGCTTGTTCAGCTTATGTGCTAACCACGAAGAAAGATATGTCTTTCCTTTCTACCGCAATTTTCTCATTATTTATCGTGTTATTGTTAGGGATTGTGGCGAGTTTCTTCTTCCAAATTCCAGCACTAGCGGTCGGGATCAGTGCATTGTTTGTGGTGTTCTCAACAATGACAATCCTTTATGAAACCAGCAATATTATTCACGGTGGCGAAACAAACTACATTCGTGCAACGGTGAGTATTTATGTGTCAATTTATAACTTATTCATTAGTTTATTAAGATTACTCTCTATCTTCTCAAGCGATGACTAGTCAGTATTAAATTTAAAGACGCTCCTTATTAGGGGCGTTTTTTGTTTTGAACTAATTTTCTGAAGAGAAGTCTTAGCATACAGGTTCGCTAGTTGAACCTATTGATAATAAAACAGGAGTTTTTATGAAATCTTTAAAATCACTTTTAACATTAACATCACTCGCATTAGCAGTATCAGGTTCTGCATTGGCAACGAATACTTCCGTATTGCCAACAAAAGAAGATGTTGTAACGAATTCAAAATCAATGGTTGAAAGCACAAAAGCTGATATGAAAAATGCTGCAAATGATAAGCTTAAATCAATGACAGATAGTGCAAGTTCAACAAAATCAACTGTATTAGATAAAGTAAAAGAGGCTAAAGAAAAAGCGACATCTGCAAAAGATGCAATGAAAGATAAAGTAACTTCAGCAAAAGACGCGGTAAAAGAGAAAGCATCAGCTTTAAAAGAAAAAGCGACTGAGAGTAATCAACCATCAATTAAAGATAAAGCTACTGAAAAATTAAATTCAGTCAAAGAGAGTGCAAAAGAGAAAGCGTCTGATGCAAAAACAAAAGCAGCAGATAAAGTAAAAGAAGTGAAAGAAAAAGCGGCATCTACAAAAGATGCAGCCAAAGAGAAAGTCGCTTCTTCTGCAAAAGTGAACGTTAATAAAGCGGATGCTGAAACCTTACAAAAACTTTCTGGTATCGGTGAGAAAAAAGCACAAGCGATCATTGATTACCGTAACAAAGTGGGCAAAATCAAAAACGCTGCCGAGCTTTCAAATATTGATGGTATCGGTGAAGCTACAATTGAAAAAATCACCCCATTCTTAAGTTTCTAAGAAAACTCAGATAAAACAGACCGCACTTTATGTGCGGTTTTTTTATTGAAGTAGATCACAAAATTGTAACAAAGTGTGGTTTGGAGGATTATTTCTTTTTGTATCCTATGTATAATGGGCGGACAACATCATGTAATACAAGGGGTAGATATGCAGCATTATAATGCCTTTGATGAATGGTTGGCTTCAACCGCTTTAGGTGGGGCGAATCAATCGTATATTGAAGAGTTATACGAAAGTTATTTAGAAGATCCATCGTCAGTCGATGAAAGTTGGCGAGCTACATTTGATGCATTGCCAAAAACAACTGCAACAGAGCAACCACATTCACCAGTCCGTGATTATTTCCGTCGTTTAGCAAGAGAAAATACAACAGAAGCCGTGACGGTTATCGATCCAGAAGCCAGCGCAAAATTAGTCAAAGTCCTTCAATTTATCAATGCTTATCGCTTCCGTGGTCATTTAGAAGCGAAACTAGACCCAATCAATTATTATCGTTGGAAAGTCTCCAGTGTACCTGAGTTGGATTACCGTTATCACGGTTTTAGCGAACAAGATCTCAATGAAACCTTCAATATTAATCACTACGTCTATCATCGCGATAACATCAAATTAGGTGATTTAGCTAAAATGCTGAAAGAGACCTATTGTGGTTCAATTGGTCTTGAGTTTATGCATGTTCAAGATATGGAGCAGAAAAGTTGGCTACAAAGCAAATTAGAAAGCCAATTAAATAAACCGCTCTTTACTAAAGAAGAAAAAATTAATTTATTAAGTGAATTGACCGCTGCTGATGGCTTAGAACGTTATCTTGGTGCGAAATTCCCAGGTGCTAAACGTTTCTCTTTAGAGGGAAGTGATGCCTTTATTCCATTGATGAAAGAAATTATTCGTCATGCGAGCAAACAAGGTGTACAAGATGTGATGTTTGGTATGGCACACCGTGGCCGTTTAAATATGTTAGTGAATGTGCTAGGTAAGAAACCTGAAGATCTTTTTGATGAGTTTGCGGGTAAGCATTCAGGCGAGCGTACAGGTGACGTGAAATACCACCAAGGTTTCTCTTCTGACTTTGCTGTTGGTGATCGTCGCGTGCATTTAACCCTTGCGTTTAACCCGTCGCACTTAGAAATTGTCAGCCCAGTAGTGATTGGTGCGGTACGTTCTCGTCAAACGAAAAAGAATGATACAGAACGTAATCAAGTATTAGCCGTTACTGTTCATGGGGATTCAGCGGTAGCGGGACAAGGTGTTGTACAAGAAACCTTGAATATGTCTAATGCACGTGGTTATACCGTTGGTGGCACAATCCGTATTGTGATCAATAACCAAATTGGTTTCACCACCTCTAACCCAAATGACACTCGTTCAACAGAATATTGTACTGATATCGCGAAAATGATTCAGGCGCCGATTATTCATGTGAATGGTGATGATCCTGAAGCGGTCGCGTTTGCCGCGAGAATGGCGGTGGAATATCGCAATTTATTCAAACGCGATATCTTCATTGATCTGATTTCTTATCGTCGTCATGGTCATAATGAGGCTGATGAACCATTAGCCACTCAACCAATGATGTATAGCATCATTAAAAAACATCCAACGCCACGTAAAGTCTATGCAGATCGTTTAATTGCTGAAGGGGTGATTACCGAAGAAGAAGCCATCGAGATGATGAATCTTTATCGTGATGCCTTAGATAACGGTGATCGCGTAGTGAAAGAATGGCGAGAAATGGATATCGCCCAAATGGACTGGTTGCAATATCTCAACTATGACTGGACATCCCCTTACGAAAGTAAATTTCCACAAGAACGTTTCCAAACTTTAGCGGAGCGTGTCAGTGAATATCCAGAAACCTTACGTGCTCATCCTCGTGTCGAAAAAATCTATGCTGATCGTCGTGAAATGGCAAAAGGTGAGAAATTGTTCGATTGGGGTATGGCGGAAACTATGGCATACGCAACCTTATTAGATGAAGGTGCTAATGTTCGTTTATCAGGTGAAGATGCTGGACGTGGTACGTTCTTCCACCGCCATGCAGTTGTGCATAACCAAAATGACGGGACAGGCTATGTGCCATTAACACATTTACATGCCAACCAAGGTCGTTTTGAAGTATGGGATTCTGTATTATCTGAAGAAGCTGTATTGGCTTTTGAATATGGTTATGCCACAACGGATCCAAAAACATTAACTATTTGGGAAGCACAATTTGGTGACTTCGCAAACGGTGCACAAATCGTGATTGACCAATTTATTAGTTCTGGCGAACAAAAATGGGGCAGAATGTGCGGTTTAGTCATGTTATTACCACATGGCTATGAAGGCCAAGGCCCAGAGCACTCATCCGCTCGTTTAGAACGTTATTTACAACTTTGTGCTGAACAGAATATGCAAGTGTGTATTCCATCTACACCAGCACAGGTTTACCACATGTTACGTCGCCAAGCGATTCGTAAAATGCGTCGTCCATTAATTGGTATTTCACCGAAATCCTTATTACGTCATCCACTTGCGGTCTCAAGTATGGATGAATTAGTAAATGGCACATTCCAAACTGTCATTGGTGAAATTGATGATATCGATCCAAAACAAGTTAAACGCGTGGTTCTATGCTCAGGTAAAGTGTATTACGATCTCTTGGAAAAACGCCGTGCGAATAACCAAACAGATGTAGCGATTATTCGTATTGAACAGCTTTATCCGTATCCACATGAAGATGTGAAGAACGCGTTAGAGCCTTATGCTCATGTGACGGATTTTGTGTGGTGTCAAGAAGAACCATTGAACCAAGGGGCTTGGTATTGCAGTAAACATAACTTTGATAGCTCAATTCCTGAGCATGTGAAGTTAAAATACGCAGGTCGTCCAGCCTCTGCTTCACCTGCGGTAGGTTATATGTCTTTACACACCAAACAGCAAAAACAATTGGTAGAAGATGCGCTGACATTGTAAAAGTGCGGTCAAAATTTGAGTAATTTTTAAAGAAAGAATAATTTAAAGGAAAATAAAATGACAATCGAAATTCTTGTTCCAGATTTACCGGAATCCGTTGCGGATGCAACTGTTGCAACATGGCATAAAAAAGTTGGTGAAGCGGTAAAACGTGACGAAGTCTTAGTGGAAATCGAAACAGATAAAGTGGTACTTGAAGTGCCAGCTTTAAGTGATGGCGTAGTGGCTGAAATTCTTCAAGAAGAAGGTGCAACCGTAGTAAGTAAACAGCTTTTAGGTAAACTTTCTACTCAACAAGCGGGCGATATTTCATCAGAGACAGTGAAAGGCAATGAGCCAACACCAGCAGATCGTCAAAAAGCAGCGATTGAAAATAGTCACAATAATTCAGCGGATCAAGGTCCAGCTATTCGTCGTTTATTAGCTGAACACGATTTAGATGCAGAGAAAATTCAAGGTTCTGGTGTAGGTGGTCGTATTACCCGTGAAGATATTGCACGTGAAGTGGCAAAACGTGATGCTCAAAAAGCAAAACAAGATGTGGCGACAGAGCAGAATACAATCAGCACTGTGGCATACAGCTCGCGTTCAGAAAAACGAGTACCAATGACTCGTTTACGTAAACGTATTGCAGAGCGTTTATTGGAAGCGAAAAATACCACCGCAATGCTCACCACATTTAATGAAGTGGATATGCAGCCGATTATGAAATTACGTAAAACATACGGTGAGAAATTTGAAAAACAACATGGTGTACGTTTAGGCTTTATGTCTTTCTACATTAAAGCCGTGGTTGAAGCATTAAAACGTTATCCTGAAGTGAATGCTTCAATTGATGGTGATGACATTGTGTATCACAACTATTTTGATATTAGCATTGCCGTTTCAACGCCGCGAGGTTTAGTTACACCAGTATTACGCAATTGCGACAAACTTAGCATGGCGGATATTGAGAAACAAATTAAATCACTCGCAGAAAAAGGCCGTGATGGTAAATTAACGGTTGAAGATTTAACAGGCGGTAACTTCACCATTACTAATGGCGGCGTGTTTGGTTCTTTAATGTCTACACCAATCATCAATCCACCACAAAGTGCAATTTTAGGCATGCATGCCATCAAAGAACGTCCGGTTGCGGTAGATGGTCAAGTGGTGATTCGCCCAATGATGTATTTAGCCCTATCTTATGACCACCGTTTAATTGATGGTCGTGAATCCGTCGGCTTCTTAGTAGCAATTAGAGACTTATTAGAAGATCCAACTCGTTTGTTATTAGAAATTTAAGCACATAGGCTTTTTCTCTTTTCAGGGAAAAAGCCTTTTTTATATCGAAGTAATTAAAAGGGCGGGAACAATGCCCGCCTTTCTATCGTTAAAATCCAATCTTTATTTAGTTATTTTGCGTACTAAGATTGCTAAGATAAAGGTAATGATGATAACAGGAAAAGTCAGACCTAAATCGCTTTCCCAACCTTTTGCCATAAGAAAACGATAGAGCACGAAGCCGACAAACCAAACGCCGAGTCCAACACCATCAACTGATTTTCTCACATCATGCTGTTTAAGCACAAAGAAATCAGCGATAAGCACGGCGATCATTGGCGCGAATACTGAGCCAATAAAGAACAAGAAATGTTCGTATTCTGTTACAGGTAAGGTTGAGGCTAATATGATGCCCACAATCACGGTCAGAACTGAGATTGGCGTGACTTTAAATTGAGGGAAAATATTGTTTAAACTCATGCCGGTGGAATAGGCGGGAAGAGCCGTGTTAATCATGGTAGAGGCGATGACAATTAATACGCCAATAACACTGACACCAGCAAGCGAAAGAATTTGTGAGATTTCAGATTTACCGGTCACTAATGCTGCACCTAAGCCAAGAGCATACATCCAGCAGCTAGTCGCGGTATAAGTCAGCGTTGAAAGTGCGGTCGTTTTAAATGGCGTTTCGCTATTCTTCGTATGGTCAGATACTACCGGTAACCAAGAAAGCGGCATGACGGCAGCAATTTCAACAGCTGTACCAAATTTAATATTTTGTGCTACATCCATGGCAATGAATGGTTTATTCGCAACTTGAATACTTAGCCACAGCATCAGTAAAAACATGGTGACAAGTGAGAGGCTTTTGAAAATACCTAATTTAGTGAAGCCGAGTAGTAGCCAAAGTATGATGAGTATGCCTAAGCCAAGTGTAAGGAATGGAAAGATGGAAGCATCAGCTGTTTGATTTAAGATAGAAATGACTTCAGCCCCCATATAAATCATGACAGCAGTCCACCCCATCAGTTGCATGGCATTGAGTAAAGAGAAAAGGGCAGAACCTTTTTCACCAAATGATATTTGTACCGTTTGCATGGCACTTTTTTGGGTTTTTGCACCGATGTAACCTGCACAGAAAAACATCGAACCACCAATAAAGTGCCCAACGACGATGGCAATTAAACCTTGTTGCCACCCTAGAGGAGCAAACCAAGTACCAGTGAGAATTTCTGCCATTGAAATAGCAGCAGTAAACCAAATGAGCGCAATCGCAAGATTGCTTGATTTTTTTGTTTGCATGTTGTTATCCTTAACATGAATTGTGGTTATTCTAGCTCAGTATATAGCTCAATATGTAAAGAGCAAGCCCAGAATTTAAAATAAAACAAAGTGCGGTCACATTTTTGTTTGTTTCGCTAAACAACATCAAAATAGGAAGGAAATATGAATTTACATGAGTACCAAGCCAAGCAGCTTTTTAAGCAATATGATTTGCCTGTGAGTGAAGGAGTCGTATGTCAAACAGAAGATGAAGCTGAAATGGCGCTCTTTCAGCTAAATGGCGATGTTTGGATAGCGAAATGTCAAGTTCACGCGGGTGGACGTGGAAAAGCCGGTGGTGTGAAGCTCGTGCATAATGCAGAAGAAGCGCGTGCTTTTGCAGATAAATGGCTTGGCCAACATTTAGTCACCTTCCAAACTGATAAAAAAGGCCAACCCGTTAATAGCATTTATATTGAAGAAACATGCCAGATTGAGAAAGAACTCTACTTAGGTGCAGTGATTGATCGCGCTTCGCAGAAAGTGATTTTTATGGCTTCTTCAGCAGGGGGGATGAGCATTGAGGATGTGGCAAGAGAAACGCCTGAATTAATTTATAAAGTGACAATTGATCCTCTCGTGGGTGGAATGCCATATCAAGGTCGAGAATTAGCCTTTAAACTTGGTTTAAGCGGCGAACAAAATAAACAATTTGCCGAGATTTTTGTAAAACTCGCTCAACTTTTTATCGAAAAAGATTTTTCTTTAGTTGAAGTGAATCCGCTCGTGGTGACGAAAGAAGGCAATTTAATTTGCGTAGATGCGAAAGTGAGCATTGATGATAACTCACTTTATCGACATCCTGATTTATTAGCCTTACGTGATTTAAGTCAAAGTGATGCACGTGAAGCAGAAGCAGAAAAATATCAGCTTAACTATGTTGCTTTGGAAGGTGATATTGGCTGTATGGTCAATGGCGCCGGGCTTGCTATGGGTACCATGGATATCGTGAAATTATATGGTGGTAACCCTGCAAACTTCCTTGATGTTGGTGGCGGTGCAACTAAAGAGCGCGTGGCTGAAGCCTTCAAGATTATTCTCACAGATAAAAATGTGAAATCTGTCTTAGTGAATATTTTTGGTGGAATTGTACGCTGTGATCTGATTGCTGAAGGTGTCGTGGCGGCGATTCAAGAAGTCGGTGTAAAAGTACCTGTTGTGGTTCGATTAGAAGGAACCAATGCCCCACAAGGCAGAGCAATTTTAGCCGAAAGTGGTGTGAATTTAATTGCGGCACATAGTTTACAAGAGGCTGCACAAGCAGCAGTGAAAGCGGCAAAAGGAGAATAATCATGGCGATTTTAATTAATAAAGAAACAAAAGTAATTTGCCAAGGCTTCACCGGTGCGCAAGGGACATTTCACAGCGAACAGGCATTGGCTTATGGAACCAAGTTAGTGGGTGGCGTTTCACCGAATAAAGGCGGAACAACGCATTTAGGTTTGCCGGTATTTAATACAGTGCGTGAAGCAGTGCAAGCTACAGGGGCTACGGCAACCATGATTTATGTGCCCGCACCATTTTGCAAAGATGCTATTTTAGAAGCCATTGATGCAGGCATTCAATTGGTAGTTTGTATAACAGAAGGCATCCCAACATTGGATATGCTGTTGGTAAAACAAAAGTTAAATGAAACGGGTGTCGTTATGATCGGCCCGAATTGCCCAGGTGTGATTACACCGTATGAATGCAAGATTGGTATTATGCCGGGCAATATTCATAAAAAAGGCAGAGTAGGCATTGTTTCTCGTTCAGGTACATTGACTTATGAAGCGGTAAAACAGACAACAGATGAAGGTTTTGGTCAATCTACTTGTGTCGGGATCGGTGGCGATCCTATTCCAGGATCTAACTTCATTGATATTCTTAAACGATTCCAAGAAGATCCTGAAACTGAAGCTATCGTGATGATTGGTGAAATCGGTGGCTCTGCAGAAGAAGAGGCAGCAGCGTTTATTAAATCTCATGTGACAAAACCAGTGGTGGCTTATATCGCAGGTGTGACGGCACCAAAAGGCAAGCGCATGGGACACGCTGGAGCGATTATCAGCGGTGGAAAAGGGACGGCAGAAGATAAAATTGCAGCTCTTGAAGCAGCTGGCGTGAAAACGGTGAGAAGTCTTGCTGAAATCGGTTCAGCCCTCCGGGAATTGTTGAAATAAAAACTATAAAAAATAGACCGCACTTTGGATTCATTTTCAAAGTGCGGTCGTTTTTTATAACAAATTCTTATAACCTGCCTATAAATCGGTGTATAATCTCGTCAGTTTTTTTAAGGACAAAATTATGAGCCAATTTTTCTATATCCACCCTGAAAATCCGCAAGCGCGTTTGATTAATCAAGCGGTAGAAATTTTGCGTCAAGGTGGTGTCATTGTGTACCCGACAGATTCGGGCTATGCCTTAGGCTGTATGATAGGCGATAAACATGCGATGGATCGTATTGTTGCAATTCGTAAATTGCCAGAAGGGCATAATTTTACGTTGGTATGTAGCGATTTATCCGAGCTTTCAACCTATGCAACGGTCAGTAATGTGGCTTATCGCTTAATTAAAAACAATACACCGGGACGTTATACCTTTATTTTGACGGCAACGAAAGAGCTTCCTCGTCGATTAATGACGTCAAAACGCAAAACTATTGGTTTGCGTGTGCCGGATAACCAAATTGCTTTGGATTTATTGAACGCATTAGGTGAACCGATTCTATCTTGCTCACTGATGTTGCCTGATAATGAACATATGACTTATTCCGATCCAGAAGAGATTCGTGAATGTTTAGAACGTCAAGTGGATTTAATTATTCATGGTGGCTATTTAGGTCAAGAACCAACAACGGTGGTAGATTTAACGGAAGAATCGCCAGTCATTTTACGTGAAGGAAGTGGTAGTACTGCTCCTTTCATTTAACTTATTTTAGACGCTTGGGAAAGCGACAAAGGAAAACAGATGAAACCTATTCAAAAAACAGTCAGACAAGAACGTGAAAAACAAGCGGGAAAGCAACCGCACTTTGAGCGTAAAGATCGTAAAAGTGTGGTCAATTCTGACATCAAATCAATCCCTAAAGCTAAGGTAGCTAGACCATCTCGTCAATCTACTGTAGAAGGTGAAAAATTACAGAAAGTGCTTGCGCGAGCAGGACAAGGCTCTCGTCGTGAAATTGAAGCGATGATTGCTGAAAACCGTGTGAGTGTTGATGGCAAAATGGCGACTCTTGGTGATCGTATCGATGTACATTCTGGTGTAAAAGTGCGTATTGATGGTCGAATCATAAACCTTCAACAAGCACAAAAAGAAGTGTGTCGTGTGTTGATGTATTATAAACCTGAAGGCGAACTTTGTACCCGTAGCGATCCTGAAGGTCGTGCAACAGTATTTGATCGTTTACCACGCTTAAATGGTGCAAGATGGATTGCAGTCGGTCGTTTAGATATTAATACTTCGGGCTTATTACTTTTTACAACTGATGGTGAATTAGCTAATCGTTTAATGCACCCAAGCCGTGAAGTTGAACGTGAATATTCCGTGCGCGTATTTGGTCAAGTGGATGATGCCATGTTAGCGCGTTTGCGTAAAGGCGTGCAGTTAGAAGATGGGCCTGCTAATTTCAAAGAAATCAAATTTGCGGGTGGCGTTGGAATTAACCAATGGTACGATGTGACTTTAATGGAGGGTCGTAACCGTGAAGTACGCCGTCTGTGGGAATCACAAGGCATTCAAGTGAGCCGCTTGATTCGTATTCGTTACGGCAACATTAAGCTGATGAAAGGCTTACCGCGAGGTGGCTGGGAAGAAATGGATTTGGAAAACGTCAACTATTTACGTGAATTAGTAGGCTTACCGTCTGAAACCGAAACCAAATTAGACGTAACCAAACCTCGTCGTCGACCAAAATCAGGTCAAATTCGTAAAGCAGTAAAACGTTATACTGAGTTAAGTAAACGCTATAAAAAATAGGTGGTATTCGCGATGAAAATGCAGCAACTCCGCTACATTGTTGAGATTGTAAACCAAAATTTAAACGTGACAGAGGCGGCCAACGCGCTTTATACCTCTCAACCAGGTATCAGTAAACAAGTTCGTTTGTTAGAAGATGAATTGGGTTTAGAGATTTTTGAACGTAATGGTAAACACATTAAATCTATTACACCTGCGGGTAAAAAGATTGTAGCTATTGCCCGTGAGCTTTTGGTGAAAGCGCAAAGCATTAAATCGGTTGCCAATGAATATACTTGTCCGAATCATGGCGTGTTACGCATTGCGACAACCAATACACAAGCGCGTTATATGCTGCCAGCTGTGGTGGAACGTTTCTCTAAACAATATCCGGATGTGAGTTTACATATTCATCAAGGTTCACCGACGCAAATTCATGATGCATTGATTTCGGGCGAAGTCGATTTAGCGATTACGACAGAAGCACCATATCTTTTTGATGATTTGATTCAATTGCCTTGCTATTTGTGGAATCGTTCGGTGATTGTTAAACCCGATCATCCTTTAGCAAAAGTGAAAGAGCTTACCGTTGAAGAATTAGGTAAATATCCGTTAGTCACTTATACCTTCGGCTTTACTGGTGTATCTGATTTGGATTATGCATTTAACCGAGCCGGTATTTTGCCGAATATTGTGTTTACTGCAACGGATGCTGATGTGATTAAAACCTATGTGCGTTTAGGATTAGGCGTGGGCATTATGGCATCTATGGCGCATACGCCAGCCGATAAGGATTTAGTGGCGATTGATGCAGGGCATTTGTTCCGTGCGAGTATGACGCAAATTGCGTTTAAACACAGCACTTTCTTACGCAATTATATGTATGACTTTATCGAATTTTTCTCACCTCACTTAACGCGTCCAATGGTTGAAAAAGCCGAGAGGTTGCGTGATAACAATGCCGTGAAGAAATTGTTTGATAATGTCGAATTAGATGTGAAGTAAAATAGCAAAAATAAAAGGGCGGTCAGAATTTAATGTGAATTCTGACCGCTCTTTTTTACAATAAAAATAAATGAGGTACTAAGTTCATGACGATAACTGTTGCGACAGAAAGCAATAATCGTGATGAGCCAAAGATAAAGCCTCGGTTGGTCCCATTATCAAATTTTACTAATAAATTCGCCATTGCCGTTAAGGCATAGACTTCAATCACCGTGAAGATGACTAAGTAAATATAAGCAGAAACCACAGAAATATATTTCAACGTAATAAACCAAGGCAAGATAATGCCCACAGCCAGGATTGGGGCCACCCATAAGGTTTGTTTAATCGTTAAATTAATTTTTCGAGAAAAATAACTTTGTAATGAGACTGTCAGTAAACCATTCACAAAAAGTGCAATGGGGGAGTGTTCCGGCATCCCTAATTTGTTATCAAAAAGAAACGGGAAGATCACAAAGAATGATGTTGCAATGGAAAGAGGAATAAACAACATTAAATGCACAAATAAAAATTCTTTGGTGATGATTTCTTTTATTTGGGCAAAGCGAAATTTCACTAAGGTTTGCAAAGTTTGGATTTGATAAAACGGTTTTACCATTAAGGCAAAGAGAACCGCTTCCATGAGAAAGCAGACCCAAATCAACCATTCAATATGATTATATTTGATAAATGGAATCACCAACAAAGGCGCAAATATAGACGACATGGAGGTGACTTTTAAATATTTTCCCTGTAATCGAGTTTTCTCTTTGTATTCTTCACCCGCGAGCACCAATAGGCAGGCTTTTGCATTGGTACCAAACAAACAACTACCTAAGCCAAAACAGGTGGTGGCAATTAAAAGCAGAATGTAATTGTCTGCAGAGAGAAAGAAAATATAGGCGATCACATCTAAAAAGCATCCAAGTAACATCATTTTGGCCAGTCCAAAACGATCGCCCCAGATACCGGCTAAAATCGCTAATGCTTGGTTGCAGAAGAAAAGCAACGAGAGTGAAAAGGCTATTTCACTGTTACTTAAGCCTTTTCCTTGTAAATAGATGAAAAATACCGTTTGCATGGAAAAGAATGCAAGGGTAGAAAAGAAACGACGAGTCAGTAAAAGTTTTTGTAAATTCATTGTGTTATTAAAAAAAGAAAAGCACGCGTTAAGAACGCGCGCCAGTAATTTGTTAAGTACGGTCAAAATTCACGACGATTTTTAACCGCACTTGAGATTAAAAAGAATCGTGATGTTTCACTAAATCTTCGCGGCTAATGGCAAATACACCTAGACCGCCATTTTTTAGTTCAACCCATTCAAATGGCACATCTGGATATTGTTCAATGAGACTTACCATGCTGTTGCCCACTTCGCAAACGAGCATGCCATTTGGTGTTAAATAATCCGGCGCTTGTTTTAAAATTTGCTTTGTAATTTCTAAACCATCAACACCGGAACCTAAGGCTAATTTAGGCTCATAATGGAATTCTTCCGGCATATCTGCCAAATCTTCTTCATCCACATAAGGCGGATTGGTGACGATTAAATCATATTGTTGACCGAAGAGATTTTGGAATAAATCTGATTGAATCGGGAAAACACGGTGTTCTAATTGGTGGCGAGCAATATTGATCTCTGCCACATTTAACGCATCCACAGAAAGATCGACCGCATCCACTTCAGCCTCAGGAAAGGCTTCTGCCGTGGCAATCGCGATACAACCACTGCCAGTACAAAGATCTAAAATACGTTTTGGTTCAGATTTTAAAAGCGGAGCAAATTTATCTTGAATTAATGCACTGATTGGTGAGCGAGGAATAATAGTGCGTTCATCCACATAAAATTCTAATCCGCAGAACCACGCACTATTCGTTAAATAAGCAACAGGGACACGTTGCTCAATTCGGCTTAAGACTAACTGTACTAAGGTTTCTTTTTCTGAAGGAGTGAGTTTGCTGCTGAATAAATCTTGCGGTAAATCGAGCGGTAATTGAAGTCCCGCAAGGACTAATTGAAGGCTTTCATCCCACGCATTGTCATGGCCTTGTCCGTAATAAATATCAGAACGGTTAAATGTGCTGTATGTCCAGCGTAAAAAATCTTGAATGGTCGTTAATTCACTTGCCACATTATCTTCTAAAATTGTCGCAACAAGTTCTTGATTGTGTAAGGTTTCCATTTTGTGCCTCAATAAAAATTTTGGCTAGTTATACCATAGAATAGATGTGCTATCATTAAGCAAAATAACAAATTGAGAAAAATAATGACAGAACAAGATGATTTCGATCTTTTTCGGGCGGAAACAAAAGGAATCAAACCCATCAAGCAAGATACCTTTGTGGCACCTCGTCAAAAGAGCGGTCAAAAAAAATCTCATTTACGTGATATTCGAGAAAAAGAGGATACGCTTTTCTATTTTTCCGATGAATATGAACCTTTGCTAAATGAACATGATGGTGTTATCAAATATTTACGCGAAGGGGAAGATAGCCATTTATTGAAACAACTTCGTCGTGGCGATTTTTCACCCGAATTATTTTTGGATTTACATGGTTTAACCCGTGAACAAGCCAAAATGGAATTGGCAGCACTGTTGTTAGCTTGTGAAGATGAGCATGTTTATTGCGCGAGCATCATGACTGGCTATGGTACGTTCACGTTGAAAAAACAAATTCCACGCTGGTTAGTTCAGCATCCTAAGGTGCGAGCGTTACACCAAGCTCCTAAAGAATGGGGTGGAGAAGCGGCGATACTTATTTTAGTGGATGTATAAATGAGAAGTGCGGTCGAAATTGACCGCACTTTTTTTACATTTTTTCGATTGTCTTAATGCCTAATAACTCTAAACCTTGTTTTAAAGTTTTCTCTGTAAGAGAAGCAAGTTTTAAACGGCTTAATTTTACGTTTTCATCTTCTGCATTTAAGATTGGGCAGTGTTCATAGAATGAGGAGAACACACCTGCTAATTCATATAAATAAGCACAGAGGACATGCGGTGTGCCTTCTTTGCCTACAGTTTGAACGGCTTCTTCAAATTGAAGCAATTTGATCGCTAATGCACGTTCTTTTTCATCAGAAAGCTGAATCTTAGCTTCTGCAAGTGCGGTTGGATTCACATCTGCTTTATTGAAGATAGAACGAATACGCGTGTAAGCATATTGCATATAAGGCGCAGTATTACCTTCAAAGCTAAGCATATTGTCCCAATCGAATACATAGTCAGTCGTGCGGTTTTTAGAAAGATCCGCATATTTCACCGAGCCAACACCCACTGCTTCAATAACCGCAGTTTTTTCTTCATTAGATAAATTGGTATTTTTCTCGTTAATTAATACCGTTGCACGCTCAATCGCTTCATCTAATAAATCCGCTAATTTTACGGTACCGCCAGTACGAGTTTTGAATGGTTTACCATCTTTACCCAACATCATACCGAAGTTTTTATGTTCAAGTGAGAAGCTGTCCGGTACATAACCCGCTTTGCGCGTAATTAACCAAGCTTGTTGCATATGTTGGCTTTGACGAGTATCAGAGAATACTAATGCACGATCCGCTTTTAAGGTTTCATAACGATATTTCGCTGCAGCAATGTCAGTAGTAGTATAAAGGAAACCGCCATCTTTCTTCTGAACGATAACGCCCATCGGTTCGCCTTCTTTATTCTTGAATTCATCAAGATAAACGACTAACGCCCCTTCATCTTCAACGGCTAAACCTTGTTTTTTCAGATCTTCAACGATAGCAGGTAACATTGGGTTATAAAGGCTTTCACCCATCACATCTTTTTCGGTTAATGTAACATTTAAGCGATCATAGTTTCGTTGGTTTTGTTGCATAGTGATATCAACTAATTTTTTCCACATCGTGCGGCAATATTCATCCCCACCTTGCAATTTCACTACATAGTTACGCGCTTTTTCAGCGAAAGCTTCATCTTCATCATAATGTTTTTTCGCTTCGCGATAGAATGCTTCAAGATCTTGAAGTTCCATTTCGCTTGCGTGTTCATTTTCCATTTTTTCAAGATAAGCAATAAGCATACCGAATTGGGTACCCCAGTCACCCACGTGGTTCGCACGAATAACGTTGTGACCTAAAAATTCAAGGGTACGAACAACGGCATCACCGATAATGGTAGAACGTAAGTGACCTACGTGCATTTCTTTCGCAACGTTTGGTGAAGAATAATCAATCACGATAGTTTGTTTTTCATTTGCACTTACACCAAGGTTTTGATCTTTTAATGCAGCAGAAACATTATTCGTTAACCAAGTAGGATTTAAGAAAATATTAATAAAACCTGGACCAGCAATTTCAGTTTTTTCAGCAACATCAGAAAGATCAGCATTATCTAAAACTTTTTGTGCAAATTCACGTGGATTTAATCCTAGTTTTTTAGCAGCAGCCATGATACCGTTTGCTTGGTAGTCGCCAAATTGTGGTTTACTAGATTGACGAATAAGCGCATCACATTGTTCATCTGCACCAGCGGCAATCATCGCTTGTTTAATTTTATCGGATAAAATAGATTGAATATTCACGGTTTTTCCTAATCTTGAAATTGAATAATGAAAATAATCGGCTATGATACCGTTGTTTATAGATTTCTCAAAGTAAGAGCAGGAGAAAATGTCAAATTTAATGGAAAAATCGACCGCACTTTATCAAGAATTGCCTTTATTTCAGGAAAAAATTCAGCAATTAGCTGCCGTTATGAAAGTGAATTTGAATGATTTCCAAATTGATCATTTAGCTTTAAGAGCAAATAGTGAAGAAAAAGCAAAAAATTGGCTGACAGAGTTATTAAAGTGCGGTAGAATTTTAAGCGATAATATCGTCAATGGGCGTCCTATCTATTTGATTGAATTAGATGAGCCAGTTGATTTCATTGGTCAGCCTGTCGATGTTATTGAATTACCGTTTCCTAAAAATAAACAATATCCCCAAGAAACTTGGGAACATATTGAAATTGTAATGCCGTTTTTATCTCATGAATCTGTTGAGGATTGGGTTAATCGGATTTGCAACACATTTTTATGGAAGGAACTAACTCAATTAACCATGAAGGTGAGCGAACCTAAGGTGGAAGGGGAGCAATTGCCCAATCCATCAATTGCAGTGAGTTTTGTTGATAAAACAGAAAATCATGTTTGCATAAAGGTTCATCCTTATACAATAAAGAAAATACTCGAGGTTTAGTGTAATGAAAAAAATTACCTTAGCATTAACTGTCTTATTAAGTTTAGGTTTATCAGCTTGTTCATCTCAATCACAAAAAGATGAAAGCGCTTATAAAGGTCAAGTTATCTTCACCGAATTACAAGGTGATGATGTAAAATTAACCGTTCGTAAAAACGACTGCTCATACAAACAAGAAGGTGAAACCGAAGTTATCGTTCACAAATACGATTCAACTTTAGTAACTGGTGCTTGTGTGAAAGTATCTGACAACGGTCAAGGCGTGAAAAACGTTTCTACTTGGTCTCCAAGAAACCCAATCTAATTCATTTTTAGAAGGTTAGTTTTATGAAAAAAGTAACAGTAGCATTAGCACTTATGATGTCTGTTGGTTTAACGGGTTGTGCAAACACCGATGTTTTTAGTGGTGATGTATACTCTGCAGATCAAGCAAAAGAAGCGCGTTCAATTAGTTATGGTACAATCGTATCTGTTCGCCCTGTTAAAATCCAAGCTGATAACAATGGTGTAATTGGTTCAGTTGGTGGTGGTGCTTTAGGTGGTATCGCTGGTAGTGCAATAGGTGGCGGTACAGGACAAGCCATTGCAGGTGTTATTGGTGCAATTGGTGGTGCCATTGCAGGTAGCAAAATTGAAGAGAAAATGAGCCAAGTTAATGGTGCAGAGCTTGTTATCAGAAAAGATAATAGAGAAGAGATCGTTGTGGTTCAAAAAGCGGATCCTAGCTTCAAAGCAGGTCGCCGTGTGAGAATCGTTGGTGGTTCATCATTAAATGTTTCTGTTATCAACTAATTTAAACAAGAACTAGAAAAAAGCGAGCCATTGGGTTCGCTTTTTTTTATGCTTAAAATCAAAAGAAAGTGCGGTTGTTTTTTGCTTGAAAGTCAAAAATATGATAAAACTATCAACCGTTATTTCACACCGACAATAGGAAGCAATATGTCAAATTTACAACAAATTATTGAAGCTGCATTTGAAAAACGTGCGGAAATTACCCCTAAAACAGTTGATGCACAAACTCGTGCAGCAATCGAAGAAGTGATCGAAGGATTAGATAGCGGTAAATACCGTGTTGCAGAAAAAATTGATGGTGAATGGGTTACTCACCAATGGTTGAAAAAAGCAGTATTATTATCTTTCCGTATCAACGATAACCAAATCATTGATGGCGCAGAAACCAAATACTATGACAAAGTGGCATTGAAATTTGCTGACTATACGGAAGAGCGTTTTGCTCAAGAAGGTTTCCGTGTCGTACCTTCTGCAACGGTACGTAAAGGTGCATACATTTCTAAAAACTGTGTATTGATGCCATCTTATGTAAATATCGGTGCATATGTGGGTGAAGGTACTATGGTTGATACATGGGCAACGGTTGGTTCATGTGCGCAAATTGGTAAAAATGTACACTTATCTGGTGGTGTAGGTATCGGTGGTGTATTAGAGCCATTACAAGCAAACCCAACCATTATTGGTGATAACTGTTTTATCGGTGCACGTTCTGAAGTCGTTGAAGGCGTGATTGTTGAAGATGGTTGTGTGATCTCTATGGGCGTATTCATCGGTCAATCAACTAAAATCTATGATCGTGAAACAGGTGAAGTATTCTATGGCCGTGTACCAGCTGGCTCAGTAGTGGTTTCTGGTAGTCTTCCATCAAAATGTGGTAAATACAGCTTATACTGTGCAGTGATCGTGAAAAAAGTTGATGCAAAAACTTTAGGTAAAGTTGGTATCAACGAATTATTACGTTCTATTGAAGAGTAATTAAAATACCATAAAAAATGACCGCACTTTATATGACAAAGTGCGGTCATTTTCTTTTTTAAATTAGAGAATTATTTTTTTCTTGCTAGCATTGTCGCAAATTTTAATTTAATGCGATTGCCGTTTTCATCGGTTTTATGTAATTCGCCCATATTTTCGTTGTATTCTAAGAATTCCCAATCTTTGTAGTATTCTTTTAATTCCCCTTCAGAGAACGTAAATGAGAAGGCTAATGGGCAAGGCACCTCAGGCGTGGACATAGCTGCTACAATTAAGTTATAACCACCTGGGTTGGTGTGTTCTTGCATATTCTTAATAATGGCAGGAATTCGCTCACGATTTAAGAACATAAATACCACGGTAGATAAAATGAAGTCGTAGTTTTCTTGAATATTGGCGGTGTTAATATCATAAACAGCGGTCTTGATATTCAAGTTTTCTTTATCTTTGGTTTCGTTTAAGAAGGCGATGCTGTTTTCGTTGTGATCCCAAGAGGTTACATCATAGCCTTTTAAGCTTAAATAAAGGGAATTACGACCTTGTCCGCAGCCTAAATCTAGCACTTTACAAGGTTTGATAATTTTAGCCGCATCAACCACATCACCGTGCGTTGCAGTCATATTGTATTTTTTGCTGAAGTACTCTTCTTTTTTACAGTAGAAACCAAGTGTACACTCTAAGTCATCAGAAAGCGCTTCAACTCTATGCCAGGCTTGTGGCTCGACAAATGGAATGTTACTTTCTGGGGTGAAAATATGTTCAGCAATGACATCACCATCTTCGGTTAGCTCATAAAACTTAAGTTTACCTTTTAGCACTGTAAGTTTGCCCCAAGTTCCCACTTTAGTATTGTGTTTTTCTTGGAACATTTTAGGTAATTTATCTTTTGTCCAAACCGGCATTTGTTTATAGCAGATAAGTTCGTTTGTCATAATGAATTCCTTTTAATTTGCGTGATAAATAGCTGATTGATATGGTAGGGTATTTGATTCTATTTGGCAATAAAAAAGGCGACCGAAGTCGCCTAAATATTAAATTATTTTACTTGCATACCGGCAGTAACACCGCTATCAGCTGAAAGTAAGAATAAATCACTTCCGCCAGTACCAGCAGAAAGAATCATCCCTTCCGATACACCAAATTTCATTTTACGTGGTGCAAGGTTTGCAACCACAATAACAAAACGACCTTCCAATTCTTCAGGTTTGTTGTAAGCCGCTTTAATGCCAGAGAACACTTGGCGAGTATGGACACCTAAATCTAATTCAAAACGTAAGAGCTTATTAGATTCAGGTACCGCTTCGCATTTCAGCACTTTTGCTACACGCATATCGATTTTAGCAAAATCATCAATGGTAATGGTGTCAGCAATAGGTTCGACATTTGAAAGTGCGGTCGCTTTTGCCGCTGTTTTTTCTGTCGCTTTGTTTGCTTCAGCGAAAAGTGCTTTAGTTTCTTCTACAACAGCATCAATTTGCTTTTTCTCTAAACGAGAGAAAAGCGCTTTAAATGGAGTAAGTTGATGACCTAATAGTGGCTGTGCAATATTATCCCATGTTAGTTCTGTTTGTAAGAACGCTTCTGCACGTTCAGCCAATTTTGGAAGAACCGGTTTTAAGTAAGACATTAATACACGGAAAAGCTCGATACCCATTGAGCAAACCTCTTGTAATTCGGCATCTTTACCTTCTTCTTTCGCAATCACCCAAGGGGCTTTTTCATCAATATATTTATTGGCTTTATCGGTTAATGTCATAATTTCACGAATCGCTTTGTTGTATTCGCGGCTTTCATAATAAGCAGCGATTTGTTTAGCTTGTGCAGTAAATTCAGCAAAAAGCGCTTCATCTTCTAATTTATCTGCTAATTTGCCTTCAAAACGTTTTGTAATAAAGCCCGCATTACGAGACGCTAAATTGACTAATTTATTAACGATATCCGTATTGACACGTTGAATGAAATCTTCCAAATTGAAATCAAGATCTTCGATGCGATCGTTTAACTTCGCTGCGTAGTAGTAACGCAAACATTCTGGATCAATGTGATTTAAATAGGTGCTGGCTTGGATAAATGTACCGCGTGATTTTGACATTTTTGCGCCATCTACGGTGACATAACCGTGAGCAAACACATTGGTTGGTTTGCGGAATTCGCTCCCTTCTAACATTGCTGGCCAGAATAGACTGTGGAAATATACGATATCTTTACCGATAAAGTGATAAAGTTCTGCATCGCTGTTTTCTCCCCAGAATTCATTAAAATCAATGCCTTCACGATCGCAGAGATTTTTAAAAGAAGCCATGTAACCGATAGGGGCGTCTAGCCAAACATAGAAGAATTTATCTTTTGCACCTGGAATTTCAAAACCAAAATAAGGGGCATCACGAGAGATATCCCATTGTTGCAAACCACTTTCAAACCATTCTTGCATTTTGTTTGCAATTTCCGGTTGAAGTGAGCCAGAGTGAGTCCATTCTTTTAACATCCCTTCAAAAGCAGGTAAGTCAAAGAAGAAGTGTTCAGATTCTTTGATGATTGGTGTTGCACCTGATACAGCAGAACGCGGATTAATTAAATCCATAGGGCTATAAGTCGAAGCACAAACTTCGCAGTTATCACCATATTGATCTTCAGCTTTACATTTTGGACAAGTCCCTTTGACGAAACGATCCGGTAAGAACATATTTTTTTCAGGATCGAATAACTGAGAAATCACTTTTGTTTTAATGAAGCCTTTTGCTTTTAATTTATTGTAAATGTCCGCAGTGATTTGTTTATTTTCTTCACTGTGAGTAGAGTGATAGTTATCAAAACTGATATTAAAACCTGCAAAATCACGTATGTGATCAGCTTTTGCTTTTGCAATTAATTCTTCTGGTGTAATACCTAATTTATCAGCATTAAGCATGATTGGTGTGCCGTGTGCGTCATCAGCACAGACAAAGTGAATTTTATTGCCACGCATACGTTGGAAACGCACCCAAATATCCGCTTGAATGTGTTCTAACATATGGCCTAAATGAATGGCTCCATTTGCATAAGGTAATGCGCAAGTGACTAAAATTTTACGAGGTTGAGTTGTCATTATTTTTCTCTTATTCTTTTGCAAAAATTGCGAGTATGTTACCCGATTAGTGTGATTTTTTCTAGTTTAGTTATACTTTTAGCTTAACATTTGAGGTGTAAAAGGGGTAGAATATCCCTGACAAATTTACTCTACTACCTACTAATATTGAAGGAATATTATGGCAACTGCTTTTTCTGAAAATTTAACGGCAGAACAACAATCTCAGGTTCTGCAACTTTTCCAACAATTTCAACACCCAACGTTACAGAAAGACTTAATCGAATTAAAGACTTTGAAGAAAGTTGAAAAAGGTGGTGATGTATTACGTATTGAATTACAATTGCCTTTTGCATGGAACACTGGCGTGGAGCAGGTGAAACAACAGCTTTCAGATGCATTATTGAAAGCAACGGATAGCAAAGAAATCAAATGGGTGGTGAATTATCAAATCGCTACTTTAAAACGTGCGAATAATCAACCGGCTGTAAAAGGCGTGAAAAACATCATCGCGGTGACTTCAGGTAAAGGCGGGGTTGGGAAATCTTCTGTTTCGGTTAACCTTGCCCTTGCTTTACAAGCTCAAGGTGCTCGCGTGGGTATTTTAGATGCGGATATTTATGGTCCATCTGTTCCGCATATGTTAGGCGCCCCACATCAACGCCCAACTTCACCAGATAACCAACATATTACCCCGATTAAAGCACATGGTTTATCTGCAAACTCAATCGGTTTCTTAATGGATGAAGATAATGCGACCATTTGGCGTGGTCCAATGGCAAGTAGTGCATTAAGTCAGCTTTTAAATGAAACATTATGGGATAGCTTAGATTACTTAGTGATCGATATGCCACCGGGTACAGGTGATATTCAATTGACCCTTTCACAACAAATTCCTGTAACAGGAGCGGTAGTGGTCACAACACCACAAGATATTGCGTTATTAGATGCGGTGAAAGGCGTGTCTATGTTTGAACGCGTATCTGTACCTGTGTTAGGTATTGTAGAAAATATGTCTATGCATATTTGTAGCAACTGTGGACACCACGAAGCAATTTTTGGAACGGGTGGTGCAGAAAAAATGGCAGAAAAATACAATGTGAAAGTATTAGGCCAGTTACCGTTGAATATTCAAGTTCGTCAAGATTTGGATGCAGGTAAACCAACTGTGATTGCAGCGCCAGACAGTGAAATTGCGAAATCTTTCTTAGATTTAGCAGAGAAAGTGTCAACTGAGCTTTACTGGCAAGGTTCTGTGATTCCAAGCGAGATTTTATTCCGCGAAGTGAAATAATCACAAAAACATCATAAAAATTAACCGCACTTTAGGTCATCCAAAGTGCGGTTATTTTTTTGCTAAGTTTGCTTATTTCAAATGATCCGCATCATTTATTTTCTCAACGCAAAAACCGTTCTCATCGTCATAATGCACAACACTAATTGAGGTGTTAATGAGCGATACTGATTTATCTTCATCGCGGTGATTTTGCCACGTTGCACCGTTTAATAAGGCAAGTAATAAACGTAGAGTATGGCCATGCGACACAATGAGAATATTGCCTTGATCGTGGATCTTAATAATATCGTGCAATGCTTTCATGGCACGCTTGCCCAGCTGTTCGAATGTTTCTCCACCATTTACTTGAGCTTTGTAATTGGCTGGATCTTTAATTAGCTGCTGGAATTCAGGGTGTTCTCTTAACGTATCAACAACTTTGCCTTCCCAAGAGCCAAAATACTGTTCATTTAAGCCTTGGTGATGGAAAAGTGGAATATCACGTTCACCAATAATATGAGAGGCAGTTGCGATAGTACGTTTTAATACGCTGGAATAAGCGGCAATGAAAGGAATATGATTGAGTGCTACACCTGTTTTTTTCGCACCATTAATGCCTTCTTCAGTCAAAGGGGAATCGCCATGACCTTGCATTAAACCTTCCGTATTCCAAACAGTTTTACCGTGGCGAATGAAATAAAAAGTCAGTTGTTTTTTCATTTTGCATATCCATAAAAATTAAGGAAGCCGAAACTTCCTTAATCATGATTTTAACGAGAGTAATAACCTGCCATTGAACTATATACGGCATTTTCTGCTTGAATGATGTTGTATTTTGCATTCAAGATAGAAAGTTGAGAGCTTTTCTCTGTATTTGCCGCGGCGAGCCATTCACGTAATTCAGATACACCAGCATTGTAACGATCTCGATAGTATTTGGTGATACGTTGGTTATAGCTGTGTGTTTTTTGCAAGTTAGCAAAAGCACTTTGTGCTTGTGTGTAGGCGAAGTAGTTGGTATCTACATCATTCAAGGCTTTAGTGATGCTTTGCTCATAATTTAAACGTGCGGTTTCATAATCTGCTTCAGAGATTTTCACGTTCCATTTTACGGTATTCCAGTTGAGGAATGGTAGGCTAATGCCGATTAAACCTGTACCAACAGGATTGTGCAATGCGTTACCGACTTTGGTGCCACTTGATGTTAAGCTACCGCCTAAAGTCACTTCAGGGAACCAACCTTTTTCAGTTGCTTTCGCATTTTTGAATGCACTGCTTAAGCGATATTGATAGCCTTTCACATCAGGACGATTCGCAATCACAGAAACTGGCACATTTAAATTTACGCCCACATTTTTCACATTAAGAATGTGTGGGAAGTTGATATTTAATGCTTCTTCTGGTTTTAAGTTCAGTAAGTTACGTAAAGTTTGTTCTGCAGTTTTATGTTGTGTTTGATAGTTGATCAAGTTGTTACGTGCGTTCAATACCGCTTGTTGTGCTTGATCTACACTTGCGCTGTCAGCGACACCTTGTGATAAACGGCGTTGCATAATGCTACTAATGTCGTTGTAGTATTTAATGGTTTCCTCAGTTGTGCTGATAGCATCATTCAAATAAGCAATTTGATAATAGGTTGTTACAACAGAGTTGATGAGTGAAAGTTTTGTTGCTTCTAAATCTTCAGCCGTTGCTTTGTGTGACCATTCTGCGGCATCTGCGGTATCCGCTAAACGTTGCCATAAATCTAAGGTATAGCTCACATTTAATGCACCTTGGTGACTCACTGCCGAGTTGCCACCTGTTTTAAGGTTTTTACTTGCAGAAGATTGGGTTGAACCACTAAATGCCGGAATTAAATTCGCGCCTGCAAGGTTTGCATTATATAAAGCACGGTTTACGGCGACAGACGCTTTGGCTAAATCTTTGTTATTAACTAATGCTTGTTCTACCACACGATTTAATTGTGAATCATTGTAAAGCGCCCACCAGTTTTCTTTTACATTAAATTGTTTGGTGATTTCCGCATAATTTTGGTAATCCTGCTGGCTCGCTTTATAAGAATCACCGATGTTAGCACAACCCGCTAGAGCAGTTGTCATCGCGATTGCTAAGGTTAATTTTTTCATTTTTAACATGGATTTTTTCCTTTCTTTTTAATTAAAGTGCGGTCAAAAATTAGTGAGAATTTTAACCGCTCTTTTGAGTTTTACAAAATTTCTTTATTCTCTCGCAAGAGCTGTAATTGGATCTAATTGTGCTGCACGTTTTGCTGGCATATAACCGAAGATCACACCAATCAGGGTAGAGAAGACCACCGCTGCAACAATTGAGTCAGTTGAGAATGCCATCGTAAAGTCAGTCATAAATACGTTAAATAGCAGACCGATTAAACCCGAAAGTAGAATACCCGTCACGCCACCAATTAAACAAATCAGTACGGCTTCAATTAAAAATTGTTGCAGAATATTAAATTGTCTTGCGCCAATAGCCATGCGGACACCAATTTCTTTGGTTCGCTCTGTCACGGAAACCAACATAATATTCATCACACCAATCCCACCAACGATTAATGAAATAAAGGCGATAGAGGAAATAAGTAATTTCATCGTGCCTGTTGTGCTTTCAATAGTTTGTTTAATGGTATCGCTATTCATGATGAAGAAATCTTTTTTACCATGACGCATGGTGAGCAATTCAGTAATTCCTTTTTCAGCGACAGTCGTATTCACGGAATCATCTACTTTTACGGTAATCGAACCAATTTTTTTGCTGCCCGAAATACGATTCATCACGGTAGTGTAAGGGGCATAGAGATTAAGTGAACTGCTTGCTCCGCCCATTTGTTTATCAGATACCACGCCAATAATACGTAATGGACGTTTATTAAACATCACAATTTTGCCGATGGGATTTTCATCAGGGAAAATCGACTTTTTCGCACTTTCATCGATTAAGGCTACTTGATTGTTATCAGCAACATCTTGAGCAGAAAATAAATTACCGGATTTTAGTTTTAAACCATCAACATCAAAATATTGTTCGCCTACACCTTTTAAACTGGTCGAGGAGAAAGTTTGGTTACCATAAATTAATGTGCCACTTGATGAGCTATTTGGCGTGACGCTTTGTACATAGCTTTGTTGGTTTAAGGCAGTGGCATCATTAATGGTAAGATTTTGCATCTGTTCAGCACGACGATCACCAAAGCCGGTACCATTAAAAATCGTTATGGTGCTTGTCCCAATTCCTCGAATATTTTCCAAGATTTTTTGCTGTGAACCATTTCCCAGTGCCACGACAGAAACCACAGAAGTAATCCCGATAATAATCCCGAGCATGGTTAAAAGAGAACGCATTTTGTGGGCAATAATGGCACTCACAGACATACGAAAGGCTTCAACAAATTGATCTTTGCTGAACCCAAAGTGCGGTTTAGGTTTAGCTTGATTTTCGACCGCACTTTTTACCGCTTCTTTTTGCGTATCGCCAATGATTTCGCCATCTTTAATTTCAATTACGCGATTCGCACTGGCGGCAATTTCTCGGTCGTGGGTTACCATAATAATGGTGTGGCCTTCTGCGTGTAATTGACGCAGAATTTCCATCACATTTTGACCGCTTTGAGAATCCAATGCGCCAGTGGGTTCATCGGCTAAAATAATTTCACCGCCATTCATCAACGCACGTGCAATACTCACACGCTGTTGCTGACCACCAGAAAGCTGGCTTGGTTTATTTTGCCATTTATCGCCTAAACCTAATTTTTCTAAAAGTTGTTTCGCACGAGAAAGACGTTTTTCTTGCGACATCCCCGCATAAATTGCAGGCAAGGCGACGTTTTCTGCTGCGGTCAAGCTCGACAATAAGTTATAGCGTTGGAAAATAAAGCCGAATTTTTGGCTACGTAAATCTGAAAGTTGATCTTTGCTTAATTCAATGGTTTCTTTCCCATTGATTTTGTAAGAACCACTGGTTGCCGTATCCAAGCATCCGATGATATTCATCAAGGTCGATTTACCGGAACCTGATTGCCCAATAATCGCGACGAAATCGCCTTTTTCTATATTTAAAGAGACATTCTTTAAAATATGAACACGATTTTCGCCTTCACCGAAGTAACGGTTGAGATCCTTAATTTCAATGATATTCATTAATTTTCTACCGCACTTTTAGAACATTCTTGGACCACGAGGCATAGAGCCAACTTGTTCACCATTCGCAACTTGCGACACGATGACTTTTTCACCTTCGTTTAAACCCGATTTGATTTCAGTTTTGAAATCATTTTGAACACCGATTTCAACTTCACGCGGTTCAGGTTGATTTTTATCATTCAATACATTGACAAAGCTTTTGCCATCACGTTTTTGAATAGCCATATTGGAAACTAATAACACATCTTTCGCGTTGGCAATTTTGATGTTGTTTTCTGTCGTCATCCCGATGCGTAATGTGCGGTCAGGGTTATCAATCAATACATTCGCGTAGTAGTAAATTGCACTTGTCGTTGAATTACTACTTGAGCTACTAGAAGTAGACGTTGAAGAACTATCACTTGTTGTGGTATTGGCTGGATCAACAGAATCAATGACGGAGTGATACAGGGTTTGGCTATCCGATAAAATAGTAAAGCTCACTTCTTGACCTGCTTTAACTTTGGTGATGTCACCTTCTGAAATTTCAGGTTTAATCTTCATTTGGCTTAAATCAGCAATGGTCACAATTGTTGGCGTCGTTTGGTTGGCATTAACGGTTTGACCTTCTGAAACAGGCACAGAAATAACGGTACCGTCCATTGGAGCGGTGATTTTAGTGTAACCCACATTGGTTTCAGCAGTATTCACTTCAATTTCAGCTTGTTTGATACTGGCTTCAATGGCTTCCATTTCGGCCTTAGCATTATCAAGGGTGCTTTTTGCCGTATTCACACTATCCAAAGAGGTGGCTTTTTGCGTATAAAGTTTTGATAAGCGGTTATAGCTTGAAAGGGCAACATCATAAGCGGTTTTCTTCGCTTTTAATTGTGCTTGATAGCTCACCAATGCCGCCTTTTTGGTATTTAAGGTATTAATTTGGGTGGTGGAATCAATATCAGCGATCATTTCGCCTTTTTTGATTTCTTGCCCTAATTTGACATAGAGTTTGGTGATTTTTCCCGAAGCTTGGGCGCCGACATCGACTTCATTCACGCTTTCAACTGAACCAGAAGCGACAACGGTTTTTTCCACATTGCCACGGGCAACTGATTCAGTCAGATAAGTCGTTTCTTGTTTGCTATTGTTAGAGAAAAAATAATAAGCCGCACCAGCAGCAAAGAGTAATCCGAGTAAAATAAAAAAGCGTTTTTTCATAAAGACTTTGCCATCCTAAATAAAAAAATGAACGTTTGTTCAGTGGAGGTGTATTCTAAAGGTAAACTTTTCAGTTTGCACGAAAAATCTTCAAATTAGACCTAAAAATCCTAAAAAATTCAGTGTTAATTCGATGAAAGTGTGGTTAGTTTTGGGATCAAATTCACAACGCCTGACTTTTCGTATAGAATGGGGTAATTATTTTCAATTTATTGAGAAATTTATGAGCAATACAGAACACACTCTAGAAAATGCGGAAAATACCCGCACACATAACTTCATTACTCAAATTATTGATGAAGATTTAGCTTCTGGTAAACACAAAAGCGTTCATACTCGTTTTCCGCCTGAGCCGAACGGCTATTTACATATCGGCCACGCAAAATCGATTTGCTTAAACTTCGGCTTGGCAAAAGAATATAACGGTTTATGTAACCTACGTTTTGACGATACCAATCCAGTGAAAGAAGATGTGGAATATGTGGATTCCATTAAAGCCGATGTGGAATGGTTAGGCTTTAAATGGGAAGGCGAACCGCGTTATGCATCTGATTACTTCGATGCGCTTTATGGTTATGCGATTGAATTAATCAAAAAAGGTTTGGCCTATGTGGATGAGCTTTCTCCAGAAGAAATGCGTGAATATCGCGGTACCTTAACCGAGCCAGGTAAAAACAGCCCATATCGTGACCGCACTATTGAAGAAAACTTAGATTTATTTGAAAAAATGAAGAACGGTGAGTTTGCAGAGGGTAAAGCAAGTTTACGTGCAAAAATCGACATGGCTTCACCATTTATGGTCATGCGTGACCCTGTGCTTTATCGTATTAAATTTGCGAGCCATCACCAAACCGGTGAAAAATGGTGCATTTACCCAATGTACGATTTTACTCATTGTATCTCTGATGCGATTGAGCGTATTACACACTCTCTATGTACATTAGAGTTCCAAGACAACCGTCGTTTATATGACTGGGTGTTGGAAAATATTAGTATTGAACGTCCATTACCGCATCAATATGAATTCTCACGTTTAAATTTAGAAGGTACGTTAACGTCTAAACGTAAATTATTGAAATTAGTGAATGAAGGCATTGTGGATGGTTGGAACGATCCGCGTATGCCAACGATTTCAGGTTTACGTCGTCGTGGTTATACACCGGCTTCATTACGTGAATTCTGCCGTCGTATCGGTGTGACTAAACAAGATAACGTCGTAGAGTATTCTGCACTTGAAGCTTGCATTCGTGAAGATTTAAACGAAAACGCACCACGTGCAATGGCGGTGATTGATCCTGTTCGCGTAGTGATTGAAAACTTTGAAGGTGAAGAAACCTTAACTGCGCCAAATCACCCAAATCGTCCTGAATTAGGTGAGCGTCAATTACCGTTTACGAAAGAGCTTTATATTGATCGCGCAGACTTCCGTGAAGAAGCAAACAAACAATATAAACGTTTAGTATTAGGTAAAGAAGTGCGTTTACGTAATGCTTATGTAATTAAAGCTGAACGTGTCGAAAAAGATGCAAATGGTGAAATCACCACAATCTTCTGTACTTACGATCCTGAAACACTAGGTAAAAATCCAGCTGATGGTCGCAAAGTGAAAGGGGTTATTCACTGGGTATCTGCAGTGCATAATCACCCAGCAGAGTTCCGTTTATATGAACGTCTCTTCACCGTACCAAACCCGGGTGCTGCAGATGAAATCGAAAGCGTGTTAAATCCAACCTCTTTAGTGGTAAAACACGGTTTTGTAGAACAAAGCCTCGCAAATGCGGAACCAGAAAATGGTTACCAATTTGAACGTGAAGGTTATTTCTGTGCGGATAACAAAGATAGCCGCCCAGAGCACTTAGTGTTTAACTTAACGGTAAGCTTAAAAGAAGGCTTCTAATTCTAAACAACAAAGTGCGGTCAAAAATCACGTAAATTTTGACCGCACTTTTTTATTGGTTTCACTATGCAATTTGAATCTCATTTTTGGCAAAAAAAATCGCTCCTTGAAATGACGGAATCGGAATGGGAAGCCTTGTGTGATGGCTGCGGAAAATGCTGTTATCGAAAATACATTCAAGGGCGAGGCAAGCGAGAAAAACTCTATTACACACGTATTGCTTGCAATCTATTAGATGTGGAAACAGGAAAGTGTCGTAATTATCCTGAACGTTTCAAGATTGAGAGTGATTGTACGAAATTAACCAAAAAGAACTTGCCTGATTTTGGTTGGTTGCCGAATACCTGTGCATATCGTTTATTGTATGAGGGTAAACCTTTGCCCGAATGGCATCCCTTAATCAGCGGCGATTCGAATTCAGTGAAAAATGCAGGTGTTTTAATTCAAGATGGCGTGCACGAAGAAGATGTCATTGATTGGTTTGAATTTGTCATTGAAACTGAATAATTTAAATTTCGTTGTTTTTTTATTCTCTTCAAACTTTGTTTTTTGATTTAGGTCACAATTTGCAAGATTGGCAATTGTATTTCAATTGTGCTTACTTATAATACTTAATAAGTATTATATAGATGTATCATTCGTTGTATGCAAATGTCCTTATCACTTAAACAATCTGCTAAAAAACTTGGCATTTCGTTTTCCCATTATGATATTGATGGGCATTTGGTTGATGCATCGCCAGCCAGTATTGATTATTTTATCGAGCAGTTGCAATTTCCGCCGAATATTGGACAAAATCAGCCGTTCCAAAATGTCATATGTGCCTTTGAAAATGAACCTATTCATGATGATTTAATCACGTTTTCTTCTCCCCCTGATGCTTCTTTGCGTTATCAATTGCTCGACGAGCAAAACCAAATTCAGTTTGAAAAAACAATTCCATATTCAACCGCACTTTTATTGCCTGCTTTGTCTTTTATCTATTATCGTTTAATGCTTTTTGTCGCTCAACAAACGAGAAAATACTATCGTTTGTAAATTAATTAAGCTTGAAAGCATAAAGGAGTATGTAATGACGAAATTAGTCGCCCAATCAGTAATTAATTCATTTTTTGATGGCAAACATGCCGATCCTTTTGCTGTATTAGGCATGCATGAAACCCACAATGGTATTGAGATCCGCGCTTTATTACCTGATGCGGATAAAGTGGAAGTGATTGATAAAGAAAGTCAATCCATGGTGGTTACTTTAGAAAGAGTGGATGAGCGTGGATTTTTTACTGCGATTGTGCCGGATATTCATCATTTCTTTGCCTACCAATTAAAAGTGTACTGGGGCGCAGAAGCCCAACTTATTGAAGATCCGTACCGTTTCCATCCGATGATTAATGACCTGGACCAATGGCTATTAGCGGAAGGTTCATTATTACGTCCGTATGAAGTATTAGGTGCACACTTTACTGAATGTGATGGTGTACCAGGCGTAAATTTCCGCGTATGGGCACCAAATGCTAAACGCGTTTCATTGGTTGGTGATTTCAACTATTGGGATGGTCGCCGTCATCCAATGCGCTTCCATCCCGCAAGTGGTGTGTGGGAATTATTCTTACCAAAAGCTAGCCTTGGTCAACGCTATAAATTTGAATTAATTGATTGCTATGGCAACCTTCGTTTAAAAGCCGACCCTTATGCATTTAGCTCTGAATTACGTCCAGATACCGCATCAGAAATCAGCATGTTGCCTGATGTGGTAGAAATGACAGAGGAACGTCGTAAGGCGAACCAGCGCAACCAACCCATTTCGATTTACGAAGTACATTTGGGATCATGGCGCCGTAATTTAGAAAATAATTTCTGGCTTGATTACGACCAAATTGCCGATGAGCTTATTCCTTATGTCAAACATATGGGCTTTACTCATATTGAGTTTTTGCCACTCTCCGAATTTCCATTCGATGGATCTTGGGGCTACCAGCCGATTGGTTTGTATTCTCCGACTAGTCGCTTTGGTACACCAGAAGGCTTTAAGCGCTTAGTCGAAAAAGCTCACAAAGCAGGCATTAATGTGATTTTAGACTGGGTGCCAGGACATTTCCCAAGTGATACGCATGGCTTAGTGGCATTTGATGGTACAGCCTTATATGAACATGCTGATCCACGTGAAGGCTATCATCAAGACTGGAATACCTTGATTTATAACTATGGTCGTAATGAAGTGAGAAACTTCTTATCCAGTAATGCATTGTATTGGCTTGAACGTTTTGCTGTAGACGGTATCCGTGTAGATGCGGTTGCATCGATGATTTACCGTGATTACAGTCGTGCTGAAGGGGAATGGATTCCGAATCAATATGGCGGTCGTGAAAATTTAGAAGCCATTGAATTCTTAAAACATACCAATTGGAAAATCCATTCTGAGGTGTTTGGTGCTATTTCGATTGCGGAAGAATCCACTTCTTTCGGTGGCGTAACCCATCCGACAGAAAACGGTGGTCTTGGATTTAATTTCAAATGGAATATGGGCTGGATGAATGACACCCTAAGTTATATGAAACTCGATCCAGTTTATCGTCGTTATCATCACGACAAAATGACCTTCGGGATGATTTATCAATACAGCGAAAACTTTGTATTGCCACTTTCTCACGATGAGGTGGTACACGGCAAATGCTCGTTACTCGGCAAAATGCCGGGTGATGCATGGCAAAAATTCGCTAACTTACGTGCTTACTACGGTTATATGTGGGGCTATCCAGGCAAGAAATTATTATTCATGGGCAATGAATTTGCTCAAGGTCGCGAATGGAATTATGAAGAAAGTTTGGATTGGTTCTTACTTGACGAAAACCATGGTGGCCTATGGCATAAAGGCGTATTGCAATTAGTCAAAGATTTGAACGGAATTTATCAAAAAAATGCACCGCTCTTTGAATTAGATGGCGAACCTGAAGGTTTTGATTGGTTAGTCGTAGATGACGCTGAAAATTCGGTCTTTGCTTTTGAACGTAAAAGCAGTGATGGTGAACGCATTATCGTGATTAGTAACTTCACACCTGTGCCACGCGAAGGCTACCGTATCGGTGTGAATGCTGCGGGTGAATACGAAGAAATTTTAAATACGGACTCAATGTACTATCAAGGTTCAAATGTAGGTAATTTCGGCTCAGTGACAAGCGAAGCGATCACTAGTCACGGACGTAACAATTCGATTAGCGTGACCATTCCGCCACTCGCAACGATCTATTTAAAATATAAAGCATAACAATAGCGAAGAACACGATGTTTAGTATTTATAACAATGGCAAACCTTCCCCAATGGGGTATTCACAAATGCTAGAAAACGGCCTAAAAATTTCGAATTTTGCGCTGTTTTCTAGTACAGCGGGTGCTATTGAACTTTGCTTGTTCCGTGATGGCAAAGAAAGCCGTTTTGCCATGAGCAGAACCGATGATATTTGGCATGTGGCAATTGAAGGCGTTGAGTTAAATGATGAGTATGCGTTCAGAATCACAGGCAAAAATGACCGCACTTTAGCCAATCCACAAAAGTTAATGCTTGATCCTTATGCCAAAGCGGTCACTCATAAACCAGATTTAAGTTCACCAGAAGCCCGTTCAATTTTCTTGCTAAATGATGAACGAGATAATGCAGAGGTTGCACCTAAAGGTCGAATTGTGGATGAACATTTTGATTGGTCAGGCGATTGCAAACCGTCTATTCCTTGGGCTCAAACCATTGTGTATGAATTAAATGTTAAAGGATTTAGCCAATTAAATTCCCGTATTCCAGAAAATATTCGGGGTACTTATGCGGCGTTAGCACACCCAGAAAATATTGCGTATTTTAAATCATTGGGTATTACCAGCCTTGAATTGCTTCCAGTGAATTTCTTCATTGATGAACCTCATTTGCAAGAAAAAGGATTACGTAATTATTGGGGCTACAATCCACTAGCCATGTTTGCTTTAGAACCGAGTTATGCGGCGGATCAAAAACAACCATTGAACGAATTTAAAAGCATGGTGAAAGTCCTGCATCAAGCAGGTATCGAAGTGACTTTAGATGTGGTGTTTAACCATACGGCTGAATCCGAAAAATCATTTCCAACATTTTGCCAGCGTGGTATTGATGACAAAACCTACTACTGGCAAAACGAGCATGGAGATTACCTCAACTGGACGGGGTGCGGCAATATGCTCAATCTCGCCAATGATGTCACTCGAAAATGGGTATTAGATTGCTTACGTTACTGGGTAACAGAATGTCATGTGGATGGTTTCCGTTTTGATTTAGCCACAGTGCTTGGTCGTGAAACACCTGATTTCAATCCAAATGCACAATTGTTTGCGGAAATGGAACAGGATGACGTTCTACAAAAAATTAAATTAATCGCAGAACCTTGGGATATTGGTCATTACGGTTACCAAGTCGGCTATTTCCCCGCTTATTTCTCTCAATGGAATGACCGTTTCCGCGATGATATGTGCCGTTTTTGGTTATGGCAAAGTGGTGAAGTGGGGGCCTTTGCAGAGCGTTTTGCTGGCTCTAGCGATATTTTTAAGCGAGAAGGGCGATTACCGCATGGTGGCTTGAATTTTATTACTGCCCATGATGGTTTTACGCTGCGAGATTTAGTGAGCTATAACCATAAACATAATGAAGCTAACGGTGAAGAGAACCGTGACGGACGGAATGAAAACTATAGCTACAATCATGGGATTGAAGGTTCTCAACTCGATTTAGCCGATGAATGGCAAAGTGCGGTCGAAAAACGCCGTGTTTTATCGGAAAAGGGTTTATTAGGCTCGCTACTATTATCAAATGGTGTACCTATGCTACTTGCTGGAGATGAGTTCGGTAACACCCAATATGGCAATAACAATGCCTATTGCCAAGATAACGAAATTACGTGGTTAAAGTGGGAGAATTTTAACCAAACCTTATTTGATTTTACTAAGCAAATCATTGCATTACGAAAAAAAATTCAAAGTTTGCAACAGGATGCTTGGTGGTCGGATGAAAATGTCGAGTGGTTGAATACAGGGGGAAACCCTATGACCCTAGACGATTGGCATAATCGGGAAAGCAAAGCCCTACAAGTCATGTTGGACGGCAAATATCTTTTCTTAATTAATGCAAAAACTGAACCGCAATCTTTTTATTTGCCAAAGGGGAAATGGAAAAAGATTGCCGAAACTGAAAATAGCATGATTCAACAATGTGATGTGAGCGGTATAGCATTTGAAGTGTTGGAACATATGGATGATGAAAACTATGGAGTTTGTTATGAAAAGTGATCTTAATAAATATGAATTAGTTAAAGATACTTTAGTGCTTATTTTGGCTGGTGGTCGTGGTTCCCGTTTACATGAATTAACAGATAAACGTGCTAAGCCTGCGTTATATTTTGGCGGTAATCGTCGCATTATTGATTTTGCGCTTTCCAACTGTATAAACTCAGGCTTGAATCGTATTGGCGTCGTAACCCAGTATGCCGCTCACTCTTTATTACGCCATTTACAGACAGGTTGGTCATTCTTACCACAAGAGCGTGGTGAATTCGTTGATATGCTGCCTGCTCGTCAACAAATTGATGATTCTACATGGTACCGTGGTACAGCGGATGCGGTATATCAAAATATGGCGATTATCCGTAATCACTATCGTCCAAAATACATTTTGATTCTTGCAGGTGACCATATTTATAAACAAGATTACAGTGTCATGTTGATGGATCACGTGAGAAGTGGAGCAAAATGTACAGTAGGTTGTATTGAAGTACCACGTTCTGAAGCGAGTGAATTTGGTGTGATGGCAGTAAACGAAAATCTTAAAGTGAAAGCCTTCGTTGAGAAACCAAAAGATCCGCCAGCGATGGTTGGTAAACCAGACATTTCATTAGCATCGATGGGGATTTATGTCTTTGATGCAGAGTATCTCTATAAAATGCTTGATAGAGAAGTGAATACACCTTGCACATCTCATGACTTTGGTAAAGATGTCTTGCCAAAATGCTTGGAAGAAGGCGTGCTTTATGCACATCCATTCAGCCGTTCTTGCATGGGCAGAAATACTGAAGGTGAGATTTACTGGCGTGATGTGGGTACCCTTGATAGCTTCTGGCAATCTAATATCGATTTGGTTTCAGAAAATCCACAATTAGATATTTACGATCAAAGCTGGCCAATTCGTGGTAATCCAGTACAGGCTTATCCGTCTAAATTCTTCTATAAAAAAGCGAATGTCAAACCGGTAGATAACTCGCTTATCGGTGGTGGCTGTGTGATTACCGATGCATCTATTAGTAATTCTGTGTTGTTTGATAGAATCAAAATTGATGAAGGATCTTCTGTTGATCACTGTGTGGTGTTACCACAAGTACAAATTGGTAAAAATTGTACATTGAAAGACTGTATTATTGATCGCCATTGTATTATTCCAGATGGTATGGAAATTGGTGTGGATAAAGCCCTAGATAGTAAACGTTTCCGTGTAAGTTCTACCGGCAAGGTTGTACTTGTTACATCAGCAATGTTGAAAAAATTGCAAGGCGAAGAAGTCACTAATGAAGAACATTTGGATTAAAGTGCGGTCAATTTTGACAGTATTTTTAATGAACTAAAAAGATTGTGCTGTTATCAATGACAGCACAATTTTAAGTATAAAAGGAAAATTATGAGAGTTTTACATGTTTGCTCGGAGCTATATCCCTTGCTCAAAACCGGTGGACTTGCCGATGTTTTAGGGGCGTTACCTTTTGCACAAAAAGAAATTGGTATTGATACACGTATTTTGTTGCCGGCTTATCCAAAAATTTCTGCGGGCATTGAGAACACGCATGTCGTCACAGAATTTGATAATTTTGCAGGTCATGTTGTGTTACGTTATGGCGAATACAATGGCGTGGGGATTTATCTGATTGATGCGCCACATCTCTATTGGCGAGAAGGAAATCCTTATCATGATACCGATTACAATGATTATGCTGATAACTATAAGCGTTTTGCTTTATTAGGCTGGGTGGGCGCAGAACTTGCGACAGGCTTAGACAGTTGGTGGCGAGCAGAAGTGGTTCATGCTCATGATTGGCATGCGGGCTTAGCCGCTGCTTATCTCTTTAATAAAGGTCGCCCTGCAAAATCAGTATTTACAATTCATAACTTGGCTTATCAAGGACAATTTGCTCATCGCCATTTACATGAAATTGGATTGCCAGAAGGCATGTTCCATGTTGATGGTTTAGAATTATTTGGCCAAATTTCGTATTTAAAAGCAGGTCTCTATTATTCTGATATGGTCACAGCAGTGAGTCCTACTTATGCAAAAGAAGTTACTACACCAGACTTTGCTTATGGCTTGCAAGGCTTGTTAACAGGCTTACGTGGAGCCGGTAAGTTGGTGGGGATTTTAAATGGCGTGGATCAAGAAATTTGGCATCCAAGCTGTGATGCATATATTCAGCATCACTACAAATTAAAATCCATCGCAGGCAAGAAGAAAAATAAAGCTGATTTACAAGCTTATTTTAATTTACCACAACAACCTGATGCACTCTTATTTGTGATGGTAACTCGCTTAACAGAACAAAAAGGTGTGGATTTACTGATTGCCACAGCGGATGAAATTGTTAAACAAGGTGGCCAATTAACCATTCTCGGTTCTGGTGCGAAACATTTGGAAGAGGGAATTTGCCAATTAGCACAACGTTACCCAGAACATATTGCAGTAAAAATTGGCTATGATGAAGCACTTTCACATTTAATGGTTGCGGGCGGTGATGCCATTTTAGTTCCAAGCCGTTTTGAACCTTGTGGATTAACCCAATTATATGGCTTGCAATATGGCACATTGCCGCTTGTTCGAGCGACTGGGGGATTAGCGGATACAGTGACAAACAGTACAAGCGAAACCATTAAAGAGCGTACTGCAACAGGCTTTGTATTCCAAAAAGCTGAAGCAGATGATTTACGAAGTGCTATCCAACATGCCTTTGCGTTGTGGCAAAAACAACGTGTTTGGGCAATGGTTCGTAATAACGCCATGGCACAGGACTTTAGTTGGAAAAATGCCGCCGCTCAATATGAGCAGCTTTATTTAAGCATTTTATACTCATAATTCAATGGATTGACTCCCTCTTCAAAATAATCGCCTTTGAAGGGGGATTTTTGTTGTTTTTTTCGTAAAAAAGCTTAAAATTTGCGCGATTTTTTTATTGAGGTTTTATTTTCTATGATCATGGACAATTTTGATTCGCCATTTCTCTACAATCGACCAAGTCTTGATGTTGAAGGCGTGAAAAAAGCAATTGTTTATAAATTAATTTTCTTAATTGGTCGTTCACCAAAAGAGGCGAGTCAACGCGACTGGCTAAATGCGACGCTTCATGCAGTGCGTGATTTAGTGACTGAAGGCTGGATTACCACCGCTCGTCAATCTCGTGCAGAAGAAACCCGTCGTGTTTATTACCTTTCTATGGAATTCTTAATCGGCCGTACACTTTCTAATGCGATGATCGCAGAAGGTGTTTATGACGTGGCAGAAAAAGCCCTAGCTGAATTAAATGTTGATTTGGAAGAGATTATTGAAAAAGAAGTGGATCCAGGCTTAGGTAACGGGGGGTTAGGTCGCCTTGCTGCTTGCTTTATGGATTCACTGGCAACATTAGCCATTCCTGCGATGGGTTACGGTATTCGTTATGAATACGGTATGTTCCGTCAAAAAATTGAAAATGGTCAACAAGTTGAACGTCCGGATGATTGGTTGGAAAAAGGGGCACCTTGGGAATTTATGCGTCCATCAAAACGTTTCAGTATTGATTTTGGTGGTCATATCTATTTTGAAGATAAAAAATGTATCTGGAATCCAGCGGAAAAAGTGACCGCACTTGCATACGATCAAATGATCCCAGGCTATAAGAATGATTCGGCATCGACCTTACGTTTATGGTCGGCGCATGGTGGAGAATTATTTGATTTAGAAGAATTTAATCGTGGTGATCATTTAGCGGCGGTGGCAACGCGTTCTGCTAACCAAAACCTATCCCGCGTACTTTATCCAGATGATTCTACTTGGAATGGTCGTGAGTTACGTTTACGTCAAGAGTACTTTTTAGTATCAGCATCTTTACAAGATATTCTTCGTCGTCATTTAAGAACACATGGTACATTGGATAATCTTGCTGATAAAGTGGCGATTCACTTGAATGATACCCACCCAGCATTAGCCATTCCTGAGTTGATGCGTATTTTAATCGATTTACACGATTACTCATGGCAAAACGCTTGGGATGTGACTCGTCGAATTTTCTCTTATACTTGTCATACTTTAATGTCAGAAGCATTAGAGACCTGGCCAGTTGAAATGATGGCGAAAATCTTACCGCGTCACTTACAAATGATTTTCGAAATCAATGAACATTTCCTTGAATATGTGAAAACTTATGTCACGACTGATATGGACTTTATCCGTCGCGTTTCACTTATCGAAGAAGGATATCAACGTAAAGTACGCATGGGCTGGTTGTCTGTTGTCGGTTCACATAAAGTGAACGGTGTTGCGGCAATTCACTCAGATCTTATGGTGACATCAACCTTTGCTGATTTTGCTCGCATCTATCCAGAACGTTTCACCAACGTAACAAACGGTGTGACACCACGTCGTTGGCTTGCCGTAGCGAACCCGAAATTGGCGGCTTTATTTGATCAATATATCGGTTCTGAATGGCGTTGCGATTTAAGCCAAATTGAAAAACTTAAAGCGTTTGCAGATAAAGGTGAATTTAAGCGTGCAGTTGCGGATATTAAATACGATAACAAAGTGAAATTAGCACAATATGTGAAGAAAACACTTGATATCGATTTAGATCCACATGCTTTATTTGATGTACAAGTAAAACGTATTCACGAATACAAGCGTCAAATGCTTAATGTGTTACACATTATCGCTCGTTATAACGAAATGTTGGCTCACCCAGAAAAAGATTGGCAGCCTCGTGTATTTATTTTAGCGGGTAAAGCGGCTTCGGCTTATTATGCGGCAAAACAAACCATTCGTTTGATTAACGATGTCGCGAATGTCATCAATAATGATGAACGCTTAAAAGGTCGTTTAAAAGTCGTGTTTATCCCGAACTACAGCGTAAGTCTTGCACAATTGATCATTCCTGCTGCAGATATTTCTGAGCAAATTTCTCTTGCTGGAACAGAAGCATCAGGTACCAGTAACATGAAATTTGCCTTAAATGGTGCATTAACATTGGGGGCGCTTGATGGTGCGAACGTTGAGATTTTAGATAATGTTGGTGAAGATCACATCTTTATCTTTGGTAATACGGTTGAACAAGTGGAAGCATTACGTCGCGAAGGTTATCGTCCGTTTGATTATTATCAAAATGACGAGCAATTACGTGAAGTTATTGACCAAATTATCCGTGGTGATTTCTCGCCGGAAGAACCGAACCGTTATCACTCTCTAATTCAAGGTTTACAATACCACGATTATTACCAATCTTTTGCTGATTTCCGCAGTTATGTGGAAGCGCAAAAAGCAGTAGATAAAAAATATCAAGATCGTGACGTATGGATAGCAAGTACCATTCAAAATATGGTGAACATGGGCTTCTTCTCATCAGACCGTACAATTCTTGAATATGCGAAAAATATCTGGAAAATTGAACCGTTAAAACTCGAGAAGTAAGTTCTTTTCCACTCATAGAAAACCCTGTCGGATTATTTCCACAGGGTTTCTTTTTATGCTAAAATCCACCGTCAAATTTATTGTTCATTCAGATTAGGAAAAAGTATGAAAGTTTTAGAAGGTGCGGTAGCTGCGCCAAATGCTAAAATCGCAGTAGTGATTGCTCGTTTTAACAGTTTTATTAATGAAAGTTTATTAGAAGGTGCGGTAGATGCATTAAAACGTATCGGCCAAGTAAAAGATGAGAATATCACAATCGTTCGTGCACCAGGTGCTTATGAACTTCCACTAGTGGCACGTCGTTTAGCTGAAAGCAAAAAATTTGATGCAATCGTGGCATTGGGTACGGTGATCCGTGGTGGTACAGCTCACTTTGAATATGTAGCGGGTGAAGCAAGCAGCGGTTTAGGTCAAGTAGCAATGCAAGCTGAAATTCCTGTGGCATTCGGTGTTTTAACAACTGAAAACATTGAACAAGCTATTGAACGCGCAGGTACTAAAGCAGGTAACAAAGGTGCAGAAGCAGCATTAACAGCACTTGAAATGGTGAACCTTTTACAACAAATTGATGCGGCATAATTCCAATGACAGATAAAAAAGAACCTGTAAAAAAAGTATCGCCACGTCGTAGAGCGAGAGAATGTGCAGTTCAAGCATTATATTCTTGGGCGCTCTCTGGTAATGCACCAGAACAAGTGGAACTCACTTTCGTTGTAGATCAAGATTTAAAAGGCGTGGATAAACCTTATTTTAGCCGCCTTTTCCGTCAAACCGTTGCGAATGTAGAAGCCGTTGATTTTTCAATGAGCCATTATTTAGATCGCGCGTTGGATGAATTAGATCCGATTGAAAAAGCGATTTTACGTTTAGCGGTTTATGAACTTCAATTTGAGCCAGATGTGCCGTATAAAGTGGCGATTAACGAGGCAATTGAAGTGGCGAAAGTGTTTGGTGCAGATGAAAGCCATAAATACATTAACGGTGTATTGGATAAAGTCGCTCCTGCATTAGGTCGCAAATAATAATTCAAATGTAGGGTAGACAAATGTCTGCCCTTTGTTTTTTGGTGCGCAGATAAAATGAGTACGGGTGAATTTGATCTTATAGGGCGATATTTCTCAATACAAAAAGGCAATCAACACTTTGTTGATTTCAGTATTGGGGATGATTGTGCGATCACCCATATTCCAGAAGGCTATCAACTTGCCATTACCACCGATACAATGGTCGAGGGTACGCATTTTTTATCTTCTATTTCTCCAAAAGATTTAGCGTATAAAGCGATTGCGACAAATCTAAGTGATTTAGCTGCTATGTGCGCTAAACCTGTTTGGATTTCTCTTGCACTCACATTACCTAAAGTTGATGAAAACTGGCTAAGTCAATTTAGTCAAAGTTTGTTTGATACATTAAATCAATATGATGTGACGTTAATTGGTGGCGATACAACAAAAGGCCCACTTTCTATAACCATTACGGCACAAGGTTTCGTACCAAAAGGAAAGGCTTTATTCCGACATAACGCGAAGGTTGGTGATGTAATTTATGTATCAGGCACGTTAGGTGATAGCGCGGCGGGTTTAAATTGGATCTTACAAGGTAAAAGTGCGGTTGATTTTGATACTGAATTTTTAGTAAAACGCCATTTTCACCCAACACCACGCGTTGAATTAGGCCAAGCCTTAGTGGATGTAGCGCATTCATGCATTGATATTTCAGATGGTCTTGTCGCTGATTTAGGACATATTTTAACGAGAAGCCAATGTTCTGCAGAGATTGAATTATCTTCCTTGCCTTTATCCACATTTCTCAAAAAAACATATAGCTTAGAAAAAGCAGAAGCGTTTGCATTAGGTGGCGGGGAAGATTATGAACTTTGCTTTACGGTTCCCGCAAATAAAAAGGCCGAGATTGAAAAGTTATCCCAATTATTGAATGTATCTTGTACTTGTATCGGGAAAATCGTTCCGCAAAATAACAATCCGATTACTTTTTTTAAAGATGGACGTGTTATCAATTATCAAGCGCCGTCTGGTTTCGATCATTTTAAGGATAAATAATGAATAGTTCACCTCTTGATAGAGTTAGCTTAAAAAATCCAGTTCATTTACTTGCATTAGGTTTTGGCTCAGGACTCATTCGTCCTGCACCGGGTACATGGGGAAGTTTAGCCGGAACGATTTTAGGTTCGTCATTATTAGCTTGCCTTGGACTAAAAATCTTCTTAATTTTGACCGCACTTTGCTTTGCGCTTGGCTGTTATCTATGTCAAAAAACGGCTGATGATATGGGCGTTCATGATCACGGTTCTATTGTTTGGGATGAATTTGTTGGGGTATTTATCGTATTAGCCTCGATTCCAACTTTGTCGTTCCCTTGGATTGCGATTGCCTTTGTATTGTTTCGTTTCTTCGATATTTTAAAACCTTATCCCATCCGTTATTTTGACCAAAAACTGGAAAGCGGTTTTGGGATTATGGTAGATGATGTTTTAGCGGCAATCTATGCTGTTATCGTGATTGTGATATTACGTATTGTAGGCTTGCCATGCTAAATTTGATGATTATTCATCTTGTGGGCTTACTTTCGCCTGGCCAAGATTTTTTCTATGTCAGCCGAATTTCTGCCATGAGCTCTCGTCGAGAAGCTATAGGTGGGGTGATTGGAATTACCATTGGCGTACTAATTTGGGCAACAGCAGCGGTTTTAGGGCTTGCTATTATTTTTGCCACTATGCCAATTGTTCAAGGTATTGTGATGATGCTGGGCGGAGCGTATTTAGTCTATCTCGGCATTAAAATGGCAAAAGTAAAAACTAATGCGCTTTTTGATGAAAAGCAGAATGCAAATGTGCCAAATCAATCGACTTTAACAAGCATTATGAAAGGCTTATTAGTCAATTTATCTAATGCGAAAGTTGTGATTTATTTCAGCAGTGTGATGTCATTGGTTTTAGTGAATATTACCGAAACATCACAAATTTTGACCGCACTTGCTGTGATTACCGTAGAAACTTTTTTATATTTCTACATCATTTCGGTGCTTTTCTCTCGTTCTGTTGCAAAACAGTTTTATAGCCAATATAGTCGCTATATTGATAATGTAGCAGGACTGATTTTTATTTTCTTCGGAATCTATTTAATTTATAGTGGCGTTCAACACGCTTTAATTTGATTAAAAAAGGACAAAACATGACATTAAAAATTGCAATCGCCGGTGCAGGCGGAAGAATGGGGCGTCAATTAATTCAAGCCGTACATAATGCAGAAGGGGCAGAATTAGGTGCTGCTTTTGAGCGTAAAGGTTCCTCTTTAGTTGGCGCAGATGCCGGTGAACTAGCGGGTATTGGTGCGTTAGGTGTCAAAGTATCAGATGATTTAAATGCAGAAAAAGATAACTTTGATTTGCTGATTGATTTCACGCGTCCGGAAGGCACTCTTGAGCATATTGCATTTTGTGTCGCTAATAATAAAAAGATGGTAATTGGTACCACAGGTTTTGATGATGAAGGTAAAGCCGCAATTCAAGCTGCATCGGGAAAAATCGCTATTGTATTTGCATCCAACTTCAGTGTGGGTGTGAATTTGGTGTTTAAACTATTAGAAAAAGCTGCCAAAGTGATGGGCGATTATTGCGATATCGAAATCATTGAAGCACACCACCGCCACAAAGTGGATGCACCATCTGGTACCGCACTTTCTATGGGCGAACACATTGCGAAAATTCTTGGTCGTGATTTGAAAACGCATGGTGTATTTTGTCGTGAAGGCATTACAGGTGAACGCAAACGTGATGAAATTGGTTTTTCTACCATTCGTGCCTCAGATGTAGTGGGTGAGCATAGTGTATGGTTTGCGGATATTGGTGAGCGCGTTGAAATTGCTCACAAAGCATCAAGCCGTATGACATTTGCTAATGGCGCAGTGCGTGCAGGTAAATGGTTGGAAAAACAATCTCATGGATTGTTTGATATGACCGATGTGTTGGATTTGAATAATTTATAGAGAGTAGATAGGATTTTTTAATCCACTTATTAAATAACGATCCGTACATGTTATGTGTGGATCGTTATGTTTTTGCATGATGAATCTTTGATTTAGACAGGAAAAAGATGAAGAGTATTTTCTCCTTACTTATTGCTTTTTTAGCTATTTATTTGGGTTTATCTATAGCGATTATAGTTGGTGGAATTGTTTTAGAGGCACCCAATATAAACTACAGGTTTATCTTCGAAGACACTTTTAAACCTTCAGTATTTATATTTTTTGTAATTATATTTTTTAGTTATTTAATAGCACCTAAAAAATAGTAAAATTGCATATGGGCAGAGTTCGTTAAGTCTTAATGAATTACAGTTCCAATTCAATATCACTTTCCACCCGACAACAACACAGCAAAATCTCATCGGGTTGAATAAAGGCAAGGGGCGTCTCGGCGTAAGATACCTTGCCTTTTTTGATCTTCACGCGACAAGAACCACAATAACCAGAACGACATTGATATTCATGGTGAATATGATGTTGTTCTAAAAAGTTAAGCAGAGAAGTTTGGTTATCGAAATCTAAGGTGATTTGGCGCTGAATAAGATGGATTTTCATGAAACAAAATAAAACAAAATTTTGCTCATTATAGAAGAAAGAGAAGTAAAACTCACGGCTCTTTTGTTGTAAGATAGCGAGCTAATATTCATCATAAGGGAAGATAATGCGAACCTCTCTAAAATTAACGTTAATTTCAACCGCACTTTTATTAACAGCTTGTAGCTCGATTTCAAAAGAGCCGGTTAAGCATATTGATATGTATGTAAAGCCTTATTACGATGCCAGAGATGGGCGACTTGAACAGATTAATGTGAATAAAGATATTGATGCGTTATTACTGAAAAATACACAAAAAGATTTTGAAAGTGCGGTCAATATTATTGAGAAAAAAGTGGATTTTGTTTCTCCGATGACGATGTTTGCACTTTCTGCTCGTGCTTATGATTTTGGCTTGCGTGATGAAGCGGTAAAATGGTTTTATCGTGGGCAAAACCGTTTAATCACCGCTTTATATGTGTTGGATTTAGATAAATTAACAGTATCGAATAACACAGCATTTGGGCAATTAGTGGGACAGCATGTTAATCCCTATGCGTTCTGTGATTTGAATAAGCAACACAAAGAAGCGCAAGATGCGATTGACTGGGTGAAAAATCACCCGTATCAGACTGTATTTTTACCTCAATTACCAAGCAAGCATCCAGATAGAAAACAAGCGTTAAAAGAAGCTGAAGCAAAACTTGATGCACGTTTAGTTGAGCAAGACCGCTATTTTGCTAATCCTGAAAATAAAGCGAAATGGGAAAAAGAACGCCAAGATAACTGGGTGAATGAGCGATTTTGTTGGTGATTTTAAAAAAATTTAAAAATCTTAAGGTTGCTTAAGATTTCATTAAGATTTGTTGTGTTTAATAAGCATCAACAAGGCGGCAATGAGGATAATCCTTCGCTTTGAAACATGACTATTTATGGTTAATTTTATTTAGGAGAACATCATGAAAAAATTTGCTTTAGCAACCCTTTTAGCTTTATCTACTTCAGTAGCATTTGCGGGTTTCAATGGTAACACTGCACAAGGTGGCTTCCAAGGTGGTAACCAAGGTCAACAACTTACAGTTAAACAAGCATTATCTGCGAAAGATAATTCTATGATTACCTTAGTCGGTAACATCACTCAACAAATTGATGGTGATGAATATCTTTTCACTGATGGCACAGACCAAATCAAATTGGAAATTAAAAACCGCGTTTGGAATGGCTTAAATGTGGGACCTCAGGATAAAATCCGCGTTTACGGTAAACTAGACAATGAAATGTTTGAAAAACCAGAGCTTGAAGTAATTAGCGTTGAAAAAGCGCAATAATTCATATAATTTGAAGTGGTGGGCAAAAGCCTGCCATTTTTTCGTTTTAAGAAAAGTGCGGTCAATATTATGCGAGTTTTATTAGTAGAAGATGATGCTCTCATCGGCAATGGTCTGCAAATTGGTTTAACGAAATCAGGCTTTATTGTAGATTGGTTTACTGATGGGCAAAGTGGATTAAACGCCTTAATCGGCGCGCCTTATGATGCAGTGGTATTGGATTTAACCCTGCCTAAACTAGATGGTTTGGATGTGTTAAAACAATGGCGTTCAAATAATCAAGATGTGCCTGTGTTGATCTTAACTGCGCGTGATACATTGGATGAACGCATTAAAGGCATTCAACAAGGCGCGGATGATTATCTTTGCAAACCCTTTGCCTTGGCTGAAGTGGTGGTGCGATTACAAGCATTAATTCGTCGTCGTTATGGGCAAGTTAAACCACAAATTGAGTATGGAAATGTCAAACTCGATCCTGCTCAGCGTAAGGCTTGGTTGAATGAGGATGAAATTACATTAACTGGACGTGAATATAAATTACTCGAGCTTTTTATGCTGAATAAAGAACGAGTGCTTTCACGTACGACCATTGAAGAAAAACTGTCAAATTGGGATGAAGAATTAAGTAGCGGTGCATTGGACGTACATATTTATAATTTGCGTCAAAAGCTGGGTAAACAATTTATTCGTACGGTACATGGCGTAGGCTATGCTTTAGGACAAGTTAATGAAAAATAAACGACTGAGTTTTCGTCTCTTAATCGGTTTAAGTTTGACCGCACTTTGCGTGTGGTGCATTGCCACGGCTGTTGCCTGGACGGTTGTCAAAAAAGAAGTAAAAGATGTGTTTAATGCACAGCAGGTGCTTTTTGCCGAGCGTTTGGCAACCTCTGATTTGAAAAATGTCTTATTGGATGAAAATGCTAATTTTCCACGTGGTGGATTTAAACCACAGAAACGTCATTATGATAATGATGCATTGGCCTTTGCCATATTTTCTAACAAAGGTGAAAGATTATTAACCGATGGTGATAATGGCGACAAATTTATTTTTCAAAATAAGACGGGTTTTAGCAAAGAACATATTTTAGATGATGACGATGAATGGCTGATTTATTGGCAACCTGTCGGAAAAGGTGAACTTGTCATTGCGGTGGGACAAGAATTGGAATACCGCGAAGAGTTGGTCAATAAAATGGTCTTCAGCCAAACAGGGATTTGGTTTGCTGGATTACCAATACTATTATTGGTTGCTTTTATTGTGATTTATCGTGCCTTAAAACCAATTAATCGATTGAGTCGAAACGTACAAGCTCGCCGACCAGGTGATGTGTCGTTATTAGAAACTGATGATGTACCAACAGAGATTCTACCGTTAGTCCAAAACTTAAATCAATTTTTCACACGTACCAGTGAGCAGCTGGAACGAGAGCGCCGTTTTGTTTCTGATGCAGCACATGAATTACGTAGCCCATTGGCCGCATTGCGCATTCAAACGGAAGTCGCACAGTTGGCAGACGATGATGCACAAACTCGTGAAATGGCCTTAGCGCATTTAACCCAAGGTATCGACCGAGCAACCCAATTAGTTGAACAACTTCTTACGCTTTCCCGATTAGATAATCTTAAAGAATTAAATCATCAGGAGCCTATTCATTGGTCAGAAATTATAACTTCACTTATCGGTGAGTTGTATTTTAGTGCACAGCAACGCCAAATCGAATTGCAGTTTGATCATCAGGGAGATCCTGCCGTTAAGCAAGGGCAGCCATTATTACTTGCCCAAATGTTGAGAAACTTGTTGGATAACGCCATTAAATATTGTCCTCAAGGCACTCTGGTTCGTGTGATTTTACAGCCACGTAAAATTCTTATTGAAGATAATGGCGGTGGTGTTGCGCCAGAAGAATTAGCAAAATTAGGGCAGCGTTTTTATCGTCCTGCAGGACAAAATGAAAAGGGAAGTGGGCTTGGATTGTCTATTGTGGCAAGAATCGCAGAATTACATCATTACCGCTTTCGCTTAGAAAACATTGAAGCTAACGGACAAATTCAAGGTTTGCGAGCTATTATTGAGTTATAAAAAAGGGCGTTTAATACGCCCTTTTTGTTAAAACATTCCACCAATTAATTCTAATCGACCTTTCTCAACTTTAATTTCCTTGGCAAATTTCTTAATCAGCATTTGTTTCATATCACTT
>OBYZ01000087.1_pt1 | contig 123033 bp, 121 predicted proteins | sample 1501501 | NCBI WGS metagenome assembly OBYZ01 (sample SAMEA2580213, study PRJEB22360) | human gut metagenome | biome: human gut; feature: human-associated habitat; material: faeces | place: Denmark | collected 2008/2010
AAGAATTTTCGAGAATCGTATGTGTTTCACTGTTTAGTTATCAAGGTTCTTTGTTGTGCCGTCTCTCAGACAGCTCATTTACTTTATCATATTCATTCATGCTTGTCAAGAACTTTTTTAAGTTTTTTGAAGCATCTTTTTTTTATGATCATGTTGCCCGTTCAGGCGACTTGACCACTTTATCATATCTGTATCAGCTTGTCAATAACTATTTTATTTTTTTATCAGCTTTTTTTGTTTTTTCAAAATACTGCTGTACCTCATGCAAAGATGGTAATATACAATCTGACAATTCTTCCATCTCCATAGTAGGAGCCGACAGATCCGGCACCATGATCGGATGCAGTCCTGCCCGTTTTGCAGCTCTGATACCATTATAAGAGTCCTCAATCGCATAACACTCTTCCGACTGCTCCTGAATTTGTCTGCAGGCCTCCAGATAAATGTCCGGTTCCGGCTTACTTCGCTGAACCATATCTCCACAGATGACCTTATCAAAGTATGGAAGCAGTCCTCCTTCTTCAAGTTCTCGCATTACAACCTCTCTTCTTGTAGAAGAAGCTACTGCTGCCTTTATATGATTCTTTTGAAGATATTCCAGAAGTTCTCGGATTCCTGGTTTCTGCTTAAGCTTCCCGCCTGCTGCATTCGCATGAAAAAGATCAGCCATTTCTTTTTTGTATTTGTCATAGGGAAACTCCTGTCCATAACGTTTAAAAAATTTTTCTTTACTTACAGCAGCATTCGTCCCAAGGCATTCCCGACACGTTGCTTCTATGTCTTCAATTCCATATTTCTCTGCTACTACTTTCCACATCTGGATCACAAGCGTTTCTGAGTCAAAAATAACTCCATCCATATCAAATACAACTGCCTTCATCTTTTCTCCCTTGTGCTTATTTTATTACCGTTCACAGCTAATATTCTGCATAATAAAACGGATTGCATCCTGTATCCAGGATACGTACACCAGTCTGATTCCTTTTATTTTCTCTGTAACAGATCTGCATACTTCCGGCAGGATCACGGTTTCAAAGCCAAGCTTCTTTGCTTCTGCCACTCGCTGTCCCGCCATGCTCACAGCACGTACTTCTCCGCTCAGTCCAATTTCTCCGAATGCCATCACAGAATCCGGAATAATGATATCCTTGCAGCTTGAAACTACCGCCAGTGCAATTCCAAGGTCTATTGCCGGCTCTGTCATTTTCATTCCACCCGCGATATTCACATAGGCATCGCAGGAAGCCAGACGAATTCCGACTTTTTTCTCCAGGACTGCCATCAGAAGATTTACCCTGTTAAAGTCTGTACCCACCGCAGTTCTTCTCGGAATCCCAAAATTGCTCTGACACACAAGCGCCTGGATTTCTACCAGTATTGGCCTCGTTCCCTCCATGGAGCATGCTACGATCGAGCCTGAAGTATCACTTGGTTTTCCGTTTAGCATAAACTCTGACGGATTTTTTACTTCTTCCAGTCCCGTGTTTCTCATTTCAAACACACCAATCTCATTCGTAGAGCCAAAACGATTCTTAACCGCCCTCAGAATCCGATACGAAGCATGTCTGTCTCCTTCAAAATAAAGTACCGTATCCACCATGTGCTCAAGTACACGGGGACCTGCCACATTTCCTTCTTTTGTTACATGTCCGACAATAAAAACAGATACTCCCTGTCCTTTGGCAATCTGCATCAGTATATTGGTGGATTCTCTTACCTGCGATACACTTCCCGGTGCAGAGCTGATGTCCTCATGAAACATTGTCTGAATCGAGTCAATCACAACCATATCCGGTTTCTTTCTCTCGATCACTTCACGAATCGTTTCCAGATTTGTCTCACACAGAAGCTGAAGATTTTCGTTAAATTCTCCGATCCGCTCTGCCCGAAGCTTAATCTGATGCAGGGATTCCTCTCCGGAAATATACAGCACATTTCTTCCGGACTGTGCCAGATTTCTGCATACCTGTAAAAGAAGGGTGGATTTTCCGATTCCCGGATCTCCACCCACCAAAACCAGAGACCCGGGGACGATTCCGCCCCCGAGTACTCTGTCAAGTTCTCCAATTTTTGTCAGCTGACGTTCGTCCTCTGACAGCGAAATATCCTTTAGCCGGACTGGTTCCGGACGTTTACCTGAATTCTGAAAAGAACCTATACCAGATGAAGTTCCTTTCTTTGTAGAAATCGTTTCTTCCACAAGGGTATTCCAGGCTTTGCATCCCGGACATTGTCCCATCCATTTTGAGGATTCATATCCACATTCCTGACAAAAATAAACGATCTTTTTGTTTTTTAGCATTTTTTGATCTCAACATATACGGCTTTATCGCCTCCCAGTTCTGCACTGAAAGAAAGTTTGCCGCCGAGGTTTGTTTTCATTTTGCCGGCTTCTGCACCATCAATAGAAATGTCATATTCTGTATCTGCTTCCATTTCCACAGTAATCTGCGCATCCTCAGTTCCCTCTACGTTAAAGCTCATGCTGGAGCCATCCTGTTTCAAGGAAAACACAGCAGTTCCCGGTACAGACTCATATACAAACATTCCGTTTCTCTCGAGCTTTGTAATCTCCTTGAATGTTTTTACCTTATAGATATCTCCCTGAAATTCAAAATCTGATACCTTAGATTTCTGAGGCAATTCATAATTGCCAAAGCTGATGCTCTGATTTTCTTCTGTACGGATCAGTTCCTTTACTACTGCCATAATCTTATGTCCTCCCAAAGACTTTTCTGTTGTGTTTTACCAAATACCTGCGAATTGTTCCATAGTATCCTGGTATTCTTAATTATAACATTGACCACTTTTTTTGACCAGTATCCTGTCCAAGATTTTACAGCTTTTTTATAATTGCGTATAAGCAAGGACTATTTTGCTTTCTTCTCTTCAGATACCGGAGTAAAACAGATTTCCTTCTGGCGAAGCTGGATCCTGACAGTTTCTCCTCTTTTGATCCTGCCCTCAAGAAGAGCATTTGCCATTGGATCCTCCAGTTTTGTCTGAATGGCTCTTCGCAATGGTCTTGCACCATATTTACTGTCAAATCCTGATTCTGCAAGGAACTCCCGGACAGATTCTGTAATCTTAAGTTCGATCTCAAGCTGTTCTCTGCAGCGTTTTTCCAGTTTCTTAAGCATGATATTGACAATTTTTTTGATATGACTTTTGTTCAGAGGATGGAATACCATGATCTCATCAATACGGTTCAGGAATTCCGGTTTGAACAGTCTGCGTACTTCTTCCATAACGCCGGACTTCATTCTGTCATAATCCTGTTTTTCATCCTGATTTGACATGAAACCAAGCTTCTTTGGTTCAATGATCGACTGTGCGCCTGCATTAGATGTCATGATAATAATCGTCTGTTTGAAATCCACTTTTCTTCCGTGTGCATCTGTGATATGTCCATCATCCAGTACCTGAAGAAGGATATTAAACACATCGGGATGTGCTTTTTCAATCTCATCAAAAAGAAGAACACTGTACGGATTCCTGCGAACCTTCTCACTGAGCTGTCCGCCTTCATCATATCCGACATATCCCGGAGGAGAACCAATCAGCTTGGATACACTGTGTTTCTCCATATATTCCGACATATCAACACGGATCATTGCCTGCTCACTTCCAAATACAGCCTCTGCCAGTGCTTTGGAAAGTTCTGTTTTACCGACACCTGTCGGTCCCAGAAAAAGGAATGAACCAATTGGACGATTCGGATCTTTCAGGCCAACACGACCTCTCTTGACTGCCTGAGCCACTGATTTCACTGCCTCGTCCTGTCCGATCACACGTTTATGCAGTTCTTTTTCAAGACGTGCCAGGCGCCTGGTTTCCCCCTCTGTAAGGCGCTGTACCGGAATTTTGGTCCAATCTGAGATAATATCTGCCACAGAACTCTCCGTTACGGATATTTTCTTTCTCTTATTTCTTCTTTCTTCTTTTTCTTTATATCCGGCAATCTCTGCCTCTATCTCACTCTGACGTGCCTGAAGCTCTTTTGCCATGGAAAGATCTGCCGCCTTGACAGCTTTTTCCTTATCATTCTGAATCTCACGAAGTTTAAGTTCCAGAACATCCATTTCCGGCGTCACGTGATATCCTCCAAGGCGGACCTTTGACGCGGCCTCGTCAATAATATCAATTGCTTTATCCGGCAGGAAGCGATCGTTGATATAACGTACAGACATTTTTACTGCCGCCTCAAGTGCGCTGTCCTCAATTGCCACGCCATGATGCTGTTCATAATACGGACGAAGTCCCTTAAGAATTTCCAAAGTTTCTTCTTCTGATGGTTCCTCCACGGTTACCGGCTGAAAACGCCTCTCCAGAGCTGCATCTTTCTCAATATATTTCCTGTATTCTTCCAGTGTTGTTGCACCGATCAGCTGGATTTCTCCTCTGGAAAGAGATGGCTTCAGAATATTGGAAGCATCCAGTGCTCCCTCTGCTCCACCTGCTCCAATGATCGTATGAAGTTCATCAATAAAAAGAAGAATTCCCTGATTGCTGCGTACTTCATTGATCACGTTTCGAATACGTTCTTCAAATTCTCCTCTGTATTTGCTTCCTGCCACCATTCCGGACAGATCAAGGACAACCACTCTCTTGTTTTTGACAGAATCCGGAACCATACCGGAAATAATCCTCTGTGCAAGGCCTTCTACAATTGCTGTTTTACCAACACCCGGCTCACCCACCAGACACGGATTATTTTTGGTTCTTCTGCTTAATATCTGGATCAGACGGGCAATTTCTTTTTCTCTGCCCACCACGGGATCCAGCTTTCCATCTGCTGCCATTGCAGTCAGATCACGGCTGTACTGGTCCAGCGTAGGAGTTGTGGAGTTTTTATTTTCCTTCTGTTTCTTCTGCATCTGCAGTTCTTCCAATGTAGAATTGGAATCTATTTCAGCCGCCGAAAGAACCGCACTATATAGTTTCTGGATATTCACTCCCATGGTATATAAAAGTCTGGTGCCTACACAGTCTGTTTCCCTCAGCATTGCCAGAAGCAGATGTTCTGTTCCTGCCTGTTCCTCTTTCTGTTTCTCTGCTTCTTTTACAGCCTGCTCTTTGATCTTTTGGGCTCTCGGACTGTAACCGGCAGATTTTTCTGCCACAAGCACTCCGGATGGTGCTATCAGCTGTGTGATCAAAGTTTCCAGTTTTTCCGGATCTACGCCAAATTCTTCAAGGATCTTACCTGCAGTCCCTTCCTGTTCTTTAAGAAGTCCTACCAGTATATGTTCTGTCCCAATATATGAATGTTTCCAGGATCTGGCCGCATTTTCTGCTATTTGTAATGCCGCCTTGGCCTGTCTGGTAAATTTTGCCTGCATTCTTTCCTCCTCTTTCTGTTATTCATATTTGTTGTCACTTTCTGAATAGTTACTCTTATTCTTCGATTCCATATTCGTCAAAAATTTCATCAATCAGATTGTGAACCTCTGCTCTGGTAATGTTTTTGCAGCATCCCCTTGCCAATGCAACCATAAGATTCTGCTTCATCTCTTCCAGTGCCTTTATCTTGTCTACATCAAGGGCGATGATCGCACCCCTTCTACGGTCAATAGTGACAAATCCCTCCTGTCGAAGCAAAGAATATGCCTTATTCACTGTATGCATATTGATGCCGATCGTGTCTGCCAGCTGACGTACTGAAGGAAGCGTATCTCCTTCCTGAAGCCTGGATGTGGCAATTCCCATGATAATCTGATTCATCAGCTGTACATAAATAGCCTCATCGCTGTTAAAGTCTATTTCTATGACCATAATTTCAGCCCCTTATCTTTGTAATATGATGCTTCGCAGCATGTGCCCTGAAATACCGTGTATGATTTATATGTGCTACATGAACATCATGTTATACATATGGTAGCACATAATTCAGATTTTGCAAGTGCAATTTTTCAGAGTTTGAATGTAGCAGAAAAAAACAGACAGTCCAATGACTGTCTGCCTTTTATGTTTTTCTTATCCAATGATCTTTTTGAGCTGATCTCTGTTGAGAACAAGGTTAAATCCCATAGGGTTGACAACCAGTGCTTCTGCCTGTTCGATCAGAACATTCGGAAGTTTATCAAATGGAACCTTGGCAATACGAAGTCTCTTGCCTTTGGCAAATTTCTCAAATTCCAGTACATCAGAAAATACCGGCTGAAGGATTTTGCCCTCTTTATCCTTAAGATAAGGAATGTTCACCTTATCCGGCTCATCACCCTTTTTCTGCATAGCGATCAAAAATTCTGACTTTCTCAGATTCACGATCACTTCCTCCTCCAGTGCCCTTAAGTTCTTGTGTTCTTCCTTAGGTACCGGACGACGAAGTTCCTGTATAAAATAGATACCGGAAAGCTGCAGTGTCGGATTGATCAGCGGACGTTTCTGTGGTTCTACATTGCTCAGATCTGGTTTTCTTACAATCTTTTCCAGATCGATCTCCATCTGTTCATCACCATCATTCCACATAACTGTGTTTACACCGATTGCAAACAACAGACCATACAGCCTCGGAAAATCTTTCTTCTCATAACGCATTCCCATGAGAAGGATCTTTTCTTCTACTTTCTTTTTGCCAAATTCCTTAATTGCTTCTTCTTCTGTAAAAAACCATGCCTGATCATTAAATGTTTCTTCCCCACAGGTTACATAAGGAAGCTTCGTAGTCTGAGAGTATGCTACAAAAATATTCTCCCTTCCCTGAATTTCCTTAATTGTTTCTACTTCACTTGTTCCCATATTCTGTCCTTTCAGGCCTCGTCAATAGCCTTTCCTATGTCGTGGCGCATATATTTATTTGCAAACTGAATCCAGTCTGTCGCCTCGTACGCATTTTTGCGTGCCTCCTTCAGATCCTTTCCAGTTGCAGTGATTCCAAGGACACGACCGCCGTTAGTAACGATTTCTCCATCCTTGAACTTGGTTCCTGCATGGAAGCAGTAATAACCATCCTTATTCTTAAAGTTCTCGAATCCATGCATCGGAATTCCTTTTTCGTATTTTACCGGATATCCGTCACTTGCCAGAACAACGCAGACAGCTGCATTATCCTCAAATTCAAGTTCAATCTGATCAAGAGTTCCATTCACGCAGGCTTCCATCACTTCAATGATATCTGTCTTCATTCTCGGAAGAACAACCTGAGCTTCCGGATCGCCAAAACGGGCATTATATTCCAGCACTTTCGGTCCCTCTGCCGTCAGCATCAGTCCAAAGAAAATAATTCCTGTAAACGGACGTCCCTCTGCTGCCATAGCATCTACCGTTGCCTGATAGATATGCTCCTTACAGAACTTATCTACCTCTTCTGTATAGAACGGACTCGGTGAAAAAGTACCCATACCGCCTGTATTCAGTCCCTGATCTCCGTCCTTGGCACGTTTATGATCCTGTGCAGATGTCATCGGACGAATTGTCTTGCCGTCCACAAAAGAAAGAACAGACACTTCACGTCCTGTCATAAATTCCTCGATGACCATCGTATTTCCTGCACTGCCGAACTTCTTGTCTTCCATGATATCTCTGACGCCGGCTTCTGCCTCTTCCAAAGTGTTGCAGATCAGAACGCCTTTGCCAAGTGCAAGTCCATCTGCCTTAAGTACGATCGGGAATTTTGCCTGTGTATGTAAATAATCCAGTGCTTTCTCCGGATCATCGAAATTCTCATATCCCGCTGTCGGAATTCCGTATTTTTTCATGAGGTCTTTGGAAAAAGCCTTAGAGCCTTCCAGAATTGCAGCGTTTTTGCGCGGTCCGAACACTTTAAGCCCGCGTGCTTCAAATACATCCACAACACCACCAACCAGCGGATCATCCATTCCTATGATCGTAAGGTCAACAGAATTCTGTTCTGCAAAATCAGCAAGCTTCTCAAATTCCATCGCACCGATATCCACGCACTCTGCATATTCAGAAATTCCGGCATTTCCTGGTGCACAGTAGATTTTATCTACTTTTGGGCTTTTGGCTACACTCCATGCAATTGCATGCTCTCTTCCGCCGCTTCCAACAATTAATACTTTCATATTTTCACTCCTCTGCGATGATAACCTTACCATCCTGTACCAATACTTTGCCATTGGCGATCAGATTGATCGCAGCCGGCAGTATCTTCCATTCAGCTTCTTCCATTACACGCTTCTGAAGCACTTCCGGAGTATCTCCCTGATGTACTTCTACAGCTTTCTGAAGAATGATCGGTCCTGTATCTGTGCCCGTGTCCACAAAATGAACCGTTGCACCTGTCACTTTAACGCCTCTTGCAAGAACTCCCTCATGAACACGAAGTCCATAATATCCCGTTCCACAGAAAGAAGGAATCAATGACGGATGTATATTGATAATACGATTCGGATAAGCTTCCACGATCATCGGTGGTATTGCCACCAGATAACCTGCCAGCACCACAAGGTCTACCTGATTCTCCTGAAGTTCTGTCAGAAGTGCTCTGTGAAATTCTTCTCTGTCTGCATAATCCTTTGGAGAAATGCATTTCGCTGGAATTTCCCTGCTCTCTGCTCGTTTAAGAGCATACGCACCCTTATTGTTACTGATCACAAGACCAATCTCTGCATTGGTGATCGCCCCTGCATCCATTGCATCCATGATTGCCTGAAGATTCGTACCCCCTCCGGATACCAGAACGCCAAGCTTTAACATAAGGTCACTCCCTTTTCACCAGCCTCGATACGACCTACTACATAAGGAGTATCTCCTTCTTTACGGATTGCTTCCATTGTCTTGTCCACATCCTCCGGAGCTACTGCAAGCACCATTCCAAGCCCCATGTTAAATGTATTATACATCATTTTCTCTTCGATGTGTCCTTTTTTTGCAAGAAGTTTAAAAATCGGAAGAACCGGATAGCTGTCTTTTTCTACAACTGCATGTGTTCCTTCTTTCAGCATACGCGGAATATTCTCGTAGAAACCGCCGCCTGTGATATGGCTGCATGCATGAATTCTTACCCCTGCTTCTTTGATGCTCTTAAGTGCTTTTACATAGATTCTTGTCGGCACAAGGAGAGCTTCTCCAAGTGTTGTTCCCAGTTCATCATAATGAGTATCCAGAGATTCTCTGGTCATCTCAAATACCTTACGCACAAGAGAAAATCCGTTGCTGTGTACACCTGTAGATGCCATACCGATCAGTACATCTCCCGGATTCAGTTCTTCTCCTGTAAGAAGATCTTTTTTGTCGATCACACCAACTGCAAAACCGGCAAGGTCATATTCCTTCTCCGGCATCAGTCCCGGATGTTCTGCTGTCTCACCGCCGATCAGGGCCGCACCGGACTGTACGCATCCCTCTGCCACACCGCTTACGATCTCAGCAATTTTTTCCGGATAGTTCTTGCCACATGCAATATAATCCAGGAAAAACAGAGGTTCTGCACCTGCACATGCGATATCATTCACGCACATGGCAACTGCATCAATTCCTATGGTATCATGCTTGTCCATGATCATGGCAAGTTTTACCTTGGTTCCACACCCGTCTGTACCGGATACCAGAGTAGGCTCTTCCATATTTTTGAAAGAATTCATAGAGAAAGCTCCTGAGAATCCACCGATTCCACCCAGAACTTCCGGTCTCATGGTTCTTGCAATATGTTTCTTCATAAGTTCAACTGATTTGTAGCCTGCTTCAATATCAACGCCTGCGTTCTTGTAATCCATATTTTCTGCTGCTATAACATATATCGCAATATATGCTTAGATGAATTGCCGCACTCCTGCCCAGCACAGCCTTTCATCTAAGATAGCTTTTCCTTTCTTAAAATTTAATATCACTTTACCTGGTTTTTGCGAATTTATATTCAATAAGCCTTATATCCAACTTCCTGAAGACGGGCATCCTTTACTTCTACCTGTTCTTTCAGTTCCCGGCTGTATTCTTTGAGTTTCTCAAGAAGCTCCGGATCTGAAGTAGCCAGGATCTTGGCTGCCAGCAGTCCTGCATTTGCTCCTCCGTTGATTGCAACTGTCGCAACCGGAATTCCGGATGGCATCTGTACAATTGAGTACAGTGAATCACGTCCTCCCAGAGATGTAGTATGCATTGGAATACCGATTACAGGCATTGGAAAAATTGCCGCACACATTCCCGGAAGATGTGCTGCCATTCCTGCACCTGCAATGATCACTTTAAATCCTCTTTCTTCTGCACTTTTGGCATATTCAAAGAACACATCCGGTTCTCTGTGTGCAGAGATAATCTTCATTTCGTACTCAACGCCCAGCTTGTCAAGAATTGCTGCCGCTTTGCTCATAACCGGCATATCTGAATCGCTTCCCATTACAATTCCAACTTTTTTCATTGGTGGCCTCCTTTTTTCTATCCCAGGTTGATTCTACTAAGATTCTAAATTTGTGTCAACCAAATTCCATAAAAGAAATATTTAGCTATGCAAACTTTTTTTGTATACAGCCTACACTTCAAACGGTTTATTAAGTTCTTCTGTTCCCGGAAGCACAAAACGGCCATTCTCAATAATTGGAAGACTCTCGCCATCCTCATCAATCACACTGATGCTTCCCAGTTCCTCATACGGAATTGTGATATCTGTATGGCAGCCATAATATGCCATGCTGATATCCTCCTTACGAAGTGCAGAAATCTCATTATCTCTGGCAATGATTTCTCTTCCATCCGGATTAAATACCGGTGTGTCCTCCGCCCAGCTGTAGCAGGTATCGCCCACTGCAAAATGAGGTCCCATTTTTTCTGCGATCAGAATCGGAAGTTTGTCTTCAATTCCATATTTTTCTGCAACAACATATGCTGTTGTATTGGTTCCGATCGCAAATTCGCCCATCGGGATCTTGTTGTGATGAAAAAGAATATTATCCTCTATATAAGCACGGTTTTCTTCCTCTGTTTCAAAATTCGAACAGCTGTAGTCGATAACCTGTCCGCAGTCAAATACAAGCTTCAGATCCTTAAACTGTAATCCATTGAGATATACCTTCTTAACATGAAGGACTCCACCTGTTCCGGCAAGTACCGGTGAAGTAAAGACCTCTCCTACCGGAATGTTGACATCTGCCACACAGTTTTCAAAATTTGTCTGCTTTTTGATGTCCTCCAGTTCATGAAGATGAATAATCAGATCTGTTTCATTTCCATTACAGCCCTTTATCTCCACCCACTGACAGGTATCCAGAGTCTCAATGATCGTCTGCTGAATTCTTTCATATAATTTGTAATCCAGCGTATTGATCTTAACGATTTCCGCAAAAATCTCAGAGAATTTCTCTCCAATCTCAGGAATCGGATAAGCAATGATCGTAAAGCTTCGTTCATCACCTTTGATATAACGGTTAACGATCTGGCCGGATTCGTTGTCGAGATCCACCTGTAATTTCTGCTGTGCCTCAGAAAGCACCCAGGCATCTGTCTTTGTTTCCGGTGCAAACGGTTCCTCGCCAAACGTTTCAATGCATGCCGGACCGCCATGCACTGCTGACAGTTCCTTGTAATTCTCATAAGCATTCTGCATGGAACGCAGTTTACGCTGCACAAAATCACTGTCCAGAAAAAGCGCCTGATCCTGTCTGTGATCATAATCATACTGTGGATTGGCAACACCTCCGGTAAAACCAATTCTTGCATTTCCCCGTTTATTGACTATATGTGTGGCATGACGATAAATAACCGGTTCCAGCCCCATCTCACGGAATTTCAGTACCGCCGATCTGACCATTCGTTCAAACCCAAGATTATATCGGATGTTGACCGTTTTTTTCTTTGTGATATCTTTTCTTCCATTGATAAATCCGATGCGGTAGCCTTCTGTATAGGTTTCTGCCATACTGTCAATCTGTTCCTGTGAAAGGCTGTTCAGAAATTCTGCCACACCTCTCTCATTTGCAGAAACATATTCCCCATAAAAATACAGATATCGAAGATCTGACAGATCAGAATCCATAATGATGCGTACTGCAAAATCAAGCTCAGGATCAACAGCTTCTGCAACTCTCTGCTCGATCATATCCTGGCAATAGTCATTGACATAAGACTTAAGAATATCCTCTACGCTCTTTACTGACGGCAGTTCACTGTCTTCAAATGCCGCATATACTTCCAGAAAAAGTTCTGCCGCAACGGTATAATCCCACCATTTTTTCTCATATGCATAGGCAATTACACCGTGAAGTTCTGCATATAAAAGACAGAATACCTTTCCGTATGCGCCAAGCTTCTCTGCTGCATAAGAAGGATTTCCATAACAGCTTCCATAATTCTCAGGAAAAAGTTCCTCATAAAGGTCTCTGTTCTCCTGCATCAGTTCTTCTTCCGTCTGATCTGTTGTCTGTCTTTCAAGAATTACAGCTGTTTTCTTCAGGAATTCCGCCATACGCTTAAAAAAATCTTCAAAATCCGGCTGTGCACTCTTCTCTGTACAGATTTCACAGATTCGATTTTTCGCCAGATCATAACGTTCCATCAACAATTCGTCCAAAACATTCTTCCTTTCCGTTATAACTTTATTCGTCGATAACATGCCCAAGCTCCACATGTTTATCGATCAGTTTCTGCATATATTTCCAGATTTCCACAGATCCCTCTGATGTATGCTCATTTCGTCTGTATATCTGGCTTTTGCGGACGCCATGTTCCGCCCAGCTTCTGCCATTGGAAGCATCATTCAGAAGAAGCGGCTGACAATTATCCAGCACATGAGCAAATTTGGCTTCTGCAGTCTCATATGCCTCAAACTCATTCCAGAGTTCACGGAAATATTTCCCCTGATCAGCTGGAAGGAGGCCAAAAATACGATCCGCCGCTTTCGTCTCCCGATCCTCTTTTGTTTCAGCTCCCGCATCATCATATGCGTAGGTATCACCAGCGTCAATCTCAACCAGATCATGAATCAGCACCATCGGTACAACCTTCGCCAGATCAACCTCTTCATTAGAATATTCTTTGAGGAGAACCGCCATCAGTGCCAGATGCCAGGAATGTTCCGCATCATCTTCCTTACGGCTTGCATCTGCCAGATATGTCTGGCGGATGATCTGCTTTACTTTGTCTACCTCAACAATAAATTCCATCTGTTTCTGTAATCGTTCCATTTCTTATACTCCCATCAAAAAAAAGACCAGCCAGCCTACTGTGATCACTCCATTCAGGATTGAACCCACAACACTGGTCCGATGCATACACTCTTCATCAGAAAAGCTCATAAGTCCCATCACAAACCCATAAGCAGAAAGCAATGCTGCAAATAGGCAGACTCCACCTATGATGAACCCGAATTTTCCTCCCAGCATATAAGCTGCGGTTACTGCCGCCACAAACAGAAGGAGGGAAGCAATCGCCAGTCCCACTGACAGCTTCCCTTTACCTGGTTCTTTTTTCTTTATGATCGCATATCTATATCTTCTTGCCATAACATTTTCTCCTCAGATAATTACAAACGGCAAAAGCCAGATATCCCAGTGCCGCTCCCAAAGTATTCAGGATCAGATCATCTACGTCAAAACATCCTACCTTCGTAATAAGCTGGATTGTTTCTACGAGAAGGCTGATACCAAATCCTGATAAAATTATAAAAAATCCGCTGCGGCATTTCCTTGCTATGACCGGAAGAATAAATCCGTAGGGAATAAATCCAATCACATTTCCCAGCAGATTTGTAACAACCGCAAACACCCCTAACTGCTCTCTGTAAATCCAGAATCTTCTGATCTCTATAAATGGGATCAGATTGTATCTGTACTCTCGTTCTTCTGCTGCGACCCGTCCATATTCTTCCGAAAAGAAAAGGAAATAGATCAGCAGCAGAACATATAATACAAACAGCATAGTTCCCAGATGTTTAATCCTGCGTTTTGCACTGTTTCTTGACATACTATACTATCCCAACCTTGTGCTGCCTCCAATTACTATATCAAAATGTCACCTTTTCTTTTGAGAAGGCGTGCACCGCTGACGATCATCAGAATTCCCGCAGCTGCTCCGATAACAAGAGTAACAACTCCCACTGCGACACTGCATGCTCCTGTTCTTGACATCGTTTTATAGATTTTTTCGTTCAACTTCATTCCTCCTGAACATTCTTTCGCCGAAAGGTGTTTTATTTTGCACCGTACTGAGCATAATATGCATCAATTGAAGCTTTAAGCTCATCGTCAATAATGACCTTTCCCTTGTATTCCCTGTTATAAAGATGTTCAATAACCTCTTCCATCGTTACGATGGCGTTTGTTTCAAATCCGTACAGATCATGAACCTCTTCAAGGGCACATTTAACGCCGCCCTTTCCAACTTCCATACGGTCAAGAGATACCATAAGGCCGACAATCTCTACATCTGCCGCACCTCTTACCTTCGGAACTGTTTCTTCCATGGATTTACCGGAGGTTGTTACGTCTTCGATCATAACAACACGATCTCCGTCCTTTAAATTGCTTCCAAGAAAACTTCCCTTATCTGCACCGTGATCTTTTTCTTCTTTTCGGTCTGAGCAGTAACGGATTTCTTTTCCGTATAATTCACTGAATGCGATTGCTGTCACTACACTAAGCGGAATTCCCTTATATGCCGGTCCAAATAACACGTCAAAATCATCACCATATTTGTCGTGGATTGCTTTTGCGTAATATTCTCCAAGTTTCTTAAGCTGGGAACCTGTCACATATGCACCTGCATTCATAAAAAACGGAGACTTTCTTCCGCTCTTAAGTGTAAACTCTCCAAATTTCAGTACATTACTGTCTACCATAAATTCAATAAATTCCTGCTTATATGCTTCCATTTTTCATTCCTCCATATCAACTGTATTAATCTTTCGTTAGCTAACTGTTATTTTAGCATATTTTAATTCAAATAACAAACTCTCTTTCATATCAGATGCGTTTCACATATGCTCTGTTTGGTTTATAGTTCGGACGTCCGCCTCTGCCGCTGAGATCATAACTCATACCACAATACTCGTCAATTTTGCCGGTCACCTTTGCCCAGTTTGCATCATAGACTTTTCCGTTTACCTCTGCCCAGCCATGTCCTCCTGATGAAACCGCATATGATGTATACCCTACTGCATCAGCCAGATAGGCAACTGCACAGCCAAACCCAAAACAATCGCCTCTTCTTCTGCTGAGTACCCGGCTTCCATAATATACATCCCAGTTTGAACCTCCGGCAAAATCTCCACCGTCCCCGTAATTACAGTTTACGATATATCTGAAACACGCTTTCAGTTTCTGTGGCTTTGTCATTCTGTTGTTCGTAATTCTGTCCACAGTCTGACTTGCCTTGACCATAAGATTCAGCTTTGCAAGCTGAGTTTTGTTGTAGACTGCACTTCCGTTTTTTCTGATCCTGATTCCATTAACTTTGGAAGAAGTCACCATGTATCCTGCTCTGGTATTATACTGTCTGAAAAAATAATATTTCTTATTGATCTTTCGCCAGCCTGTACGGAGAACTCCTTTGGAATCGAAATAATATTTTTTCCCTTTTACGGTCACAATGCCCTTTGCTTTCTTGCCTTTTGCATTATAATAACTGAGATTTCCATTCTGTGCTTTCACAAAACAGTTTTTGTATTTCACAGCTGCCTCGGCATTCCTTGCCGGAAAAAGACAGATACATATTGCCAACAAAAAAAATATAACTGTTTTTTTACCTTTCATAGTCCGTGCCTCCCTTTACTATTTAATCAAATCTCACTTTTCTTAGCTGCTTATACGGAGTTCTGAAATTTCTGGTTTCATAGCATCCGCTCCAGCCGGTTCGCAGCTCTCCGCTCTTAAGCACATAATAAGTATTACCCAGAACTTTTACAAAGCCATTTCTGTTTCTTTTGTATAATTTCCCATCTGCCTTAAACAGATACAATGTTCTGCCAACTTTGGAAGAGCCAATAAATGCATACCCATTTTTGTCAAAATAATATTTCCCGCCTTTTATGGTTTTCCATGTATTTTTTATTCTTTTGTTATTCTGATAATAGCAGAACTTACCATTTCCTTCTTTGTAAAGACCATTTTTCTTTTTGGTTGTTTTTACCGTCGTTTTCTTCTCTGTCGTTGTCTTTGCTGCAGCAGAAACTCTCTGATTCATACACGGCACCTGTGCAAAAAGCACAAGCAAGGCCAGAAACACCAGAAACTGTCTCCCTGTTTTCTTCATCGATTCCCCCCTTTCCAAATACTATGATAATATCATTGTCACATAAAACTCCTGTTTTGTCCACACAATATCGTATCTACGTGTAACATCTACGTCGTTCGAAGATTGTGTTTCTTCATTATATAAAAATAATACGGGATCAATGGAATCAGTGCCGCGATCCATGCCATCGGATCGGCAAGACAGACACCTGCAAAGCTTGTCTTTCCGGCGACAAGCACTACGATCAATGTTCTTGCCACAAGCTCAAAGACGCCTCCCAGCATCGGTACAAGTCCATATCCCATACCCTGCAGTGCATTTCGAAATACAAAAATCGTACTCAAAAACGGATAGGCCCAGAACACTGTACGGAAATAAGTTACGGACACATGCACAACATCCGTCTCAGACGGATCAATAAACAGATAGGTAAAATATTTTCCTCCGAAATATACGATTACCATCTCAAGTACGCTCCAGATCCAGAGCATGATACAGGAATAATTCACACCCTGTTTTACCCTGTCCATACGCCCTGCACCACGATTCTGGCCAACATAGGTCGCAATGGTTGCCCCCATAGAAACAGCCACCATGCCTATCACATTCTGAATCTTTCCTGCCGCCGAGAATCCTGCCATATAAGTGGCACCATAAATATTCACCGCACTCTGAACTATGATAGTTCCGATCGCTGTAATAGAAAACTGAAGTCCCATCGGGATTCCAAGGATCAGCAATTTACTCATGCTGCCTTTCCGAAACTCAAAATTTTTCTTTTCCAGATGGAGGATCGGATATTTTTTCTTAATATAGATCAGGCAGCATACCGCAGACACACCCTGTGCAATGACAGTCGCATATGCACATCCTTCTACTCCCATTCCCACAAAGCGAATCAGAACAATATCAAGAACAACATTGATTCCTGCCGAGATGATAAGAAAATATAACGGTGATTTGGAATCTCCCAGTGCCCGCAAAAAGGCAGCCAGCGTATTGTATGCCGCAGTTACCAGAAGTCCGGCATAAATAATCCCCATATAGCCGGCCACATCCCCCATCAGATCTGCCGGCGAATTCATCAATCTCAAGATCGGGACATTGAATACCAGAAATCCAGCCGTCATTGCCGTTGCAAATCCAAACATCAGATAGATGGACATTGCCACAAAATGTCTCATATCATCGTATCTTTTCGCACCAAACATCTGTGCCACGATAATCGCAAATCCACTGCTTAATCCATTTAGCCATCCTGTCACAAAAAACATCAGCGATCCTGTACTTCCAATTGCAGCAAGTGCATCCACACCAATAAACTGTCCCGCAACAATAGAATCCACAATGTTATAAAACTGCTGAAAAATATTTCCCAGAAACATCGGAATCATAAATTGTATGATCAGTTTTACAGGACTGCCAACTGTCATATCATTTGTTCGATTTTTTTCCATTTTACTCCCCTTTCACAAAAAGCAGGAAAAAGCACTCTGCTCTTTCCTGCCATTTTGTGGTTCTAACATTTCATGCTTTTATTTTACTGCTCCGATCAGCTCATGGATATCTTCCACATGCTGTTCTCTCATAAAGTTCTCAATTCCCTCTGCAATCTCCACGGTTGCATACGGATTAAAGAAATTCGCTGTTCCTACAGATACTGCTGTCGCACCTGCCATGATAAATTCCAGTGCATCCTCTGCAGTTGCGATTCCTCCCATTCCAATGATTGGAAGGGAAACTGCCTGTGCAACCTGATAAACCATGCGGACTGCCACCGGTTTCACTGCCGGTCCTGACATTCCTCCGGTCTTATTTGCCAGAGCAAACGCTCTTCTGTAAATATCAATCTTCATTCCTGTCAGAGTATTGATCAGGGACAGAATATCTGCTCCGCCAGCCTCTGCTGCTCTCGCCATCTCTGTAATATCTGTTACATTCGGACTGAGTTTCATGATAATCGGCTGTTTTGCATATTTCTTAACTTCTTTTGTGATTGCTTCCAGTGCCTTAGGATTCTGTCCAAAGGCAATTCCGCCTTCCTTCACATTCGGACAGGAAACATTGATTTCAAGAAGATCTACCGGCTCATCTGCCAGCCGCTCTACAACCTCACAGTAATCCTCTGTACTCTTTCCGCAGACATTAACAACGATTTTGGTATCATATTGTTTCAGGAACGGAATATCTCTCTTGCAAAAGAGATCAATCCCCGGATTCTGAAGTCCGATTGCATTGAGCATACCGCTCGCGGTCTCTGTCACACGCGGTGTCGGATTTCCCGGCCATGGCACATTGGCCACGCCCTTAGTTACCACTGCACCGAGACGATTCAGATCTACAAATTCACTGTACTCTGCTCCGGAGCCAAAAGTTCCGGAAGCTGTCATAACAGGATTTTTTAATTCAACTCCGGCAAGAGTCACACCTGTTTTTATCATAACTCTACCTCCGTACTCAAGAATACCGGTCCGTCTTTGCAGACACGTTTATTGTGCACCTGAGAGTGTGCATCGATTTCTTTTGATTTGCAGACGCAGGCAAGACAGGCACCAACGCCGCACGCCATACGCTCTTCCATAGAAATCCAGCAGGTAATATTTTTTTCTGCCGCATATTCCTTAAGTGCACGGAGCATCGGGGTCGGACCGCAGGCAAAGATCACATCTGCCTCCAGTGATTTCTCTTTGATCGCATTCAGAACATTTCCCTTCGTTCCTGCACTTCCATCTTCTGTTGCAACATAAACATCTGCATACTCTGCAAATTCTTCATTCAGGAAAAGCTCCTCTCTGTATCCGAGAACCGCTGTTTTCTCTGCCTTAAGCTCTTTGGCAGTCTGAAGCATCGGCGGAATACCAATTCCGCCACCGATCAGAAATACCTTCTTTCCTTCGGCTTCTTCAAGCGGGAAACCATTTCCAAGAGGTCCCATTGCCTCAACGGTAATTCCCGGATGAAGTCTGGAAAATTCTTCTGTTCCTGTATTTTTGCCTGTAACTCGATATACAAGGCGGATTCTTCCATTTTCTCTGTCTATCTCACAGATGCTGATCGGACGCGGAAGCAGTTTGCTTCCGTTTCTTGTATATAAAGATAAAAACTGTCCCGGTCTGGCAGCTTCTGCCATACGATCAGCCTGAAGCCACATACTGAAGATTCCCTTACCAATCTCCTCCTGGCTCACGATCCTGAGACTTTCTTTTGTCTTTGTGCTCATCTGTTTCCCTCCAAAATCATCTTAGCGGTTATTAAGTGCACCGCTGATATCCTCGATCATTGCTTCTACTGCTTTACGTGATGCATCCGCATAGTTCAGTTCACCGAATGATGCATATGCTTCCTGCTTGTATGCTGCAATAATACCTCTGGAAGAGTTTACGATTGCACCAAGTCCGTCTTCATTGAAGAAATGAACAAGATCTGCACCTTTACCACCCTGTGCACCATATCCCGGTACCAGGATAAAGGTTTTCGGCATCAGTTCACGAAGAACTTTGCCCATTTCCGGATAAGTAGCTCCGACAACTGCTCCAATATAGCTGTATTCCTTGCCCATGTGATCTTCGCCCCACTGTGCAACCTTCTCGCCTACCCACTCATAAAGCGGTCTGCCCTCGATCATACGATCCTGGAATTCACCACTGGAAGGATTGGATGTTTTTACAAGGATAAAAAGTCCTTTATTTTCTTCCTTGCAGACATCAATGAAAGGTTTTACACCATCAATTCCAAAATATGGATTGACTGTTGCAAAATCCTCATCAAATGCGGCATACTTCTTGGAACCCACCTGAACATGTCCAAGATGTCCGACTGCATATGCTGCTGATGTAGAACCGATATCGCCTCTCTTGATATCGCCCATTACTACAAGGTCTTTGGATTTACAGTAATCTATGGTCTTTTTGTATGCCTGAAGTCCTGGAATCCCAAACTGTTCATACATGGCGATCTGTGGTTTCACTGCCGGGATCAGATCATAAGTTGCATCAACGATGCCCTTGTTGAACTGCCAGATTGCCTCTGCTGCACCTTCCAGTGTCTCTCCAAACTCCGCAAATGCCTTTTTCTGGATATGCTTCGGAATATAGTTCAGCATAGGATCCAGTCCTACAACGATCGGTGCATTTGTTTTACGGATTTTCTCAATAAGTTTGTTAATCATAACGGCCTCCTGCTAAAATTTTTTGTAATTATTTCTCTCTGCACAATTACATTATCAATAACATCATACACGAAATATTTGATTTAATAAAGTCTTTTTTAAATAACCTTGACAATTTTATCCACGGGATATATAATTCATGGCATAGACCGATAGATTCTTAATGTAAAATCACTAGTTTTTAGAGATTATATATTATTAATATAGTCTGTAAAATCTGGTGATTTTTGTCGTCAGATGGGCTTTTAACTTTTTATTTTTTATGGAGGTAACATCATGAACAAGGGAACTGTAAAATGGTTCAACGCAGAAAAAGGCTATGGTTTCATCACAGGAGAGGATGGAGCTGACGTATTCGTACACTTCTCTGCAATCAATGGCGAAGGATTCAAATCCTTAGACGAAGGACAGGCAGTAACTTATGATTTAACAGAAGGCGCTCGCGGAATGCAGGCTGCTAACGTTACAAAATTATAATTAACATCCGATACTTCAGGTTTCATAAACCATTAAATAAAAACCCCTGGCTGAAACAGCCGGGGGTTTTTATTATTCTCACTTATTTAGCTTAGCTTATTGTGTATCGGCAGAAAGCCCGGATACATAATTATCAATCGCACTGGTATCTACAACGGTTTCCTTCACGATAGAAGCTTCCTTTGCAGTTACTTTTGCATAGGCGGAATATCCAATCCATGCAACCATGGCAACACAAATCATTACCCACGCAAGAATCTCTAATCTGTCGATCAGTTTTTCCTTTTTGGCTGTTCTGCTGCGATTATTCTTGCCAGCTTTATAACTGTCTACTTTTTTCTGACTCATCTGCGAATCTCCTTTGCTGCATATAAGCTCATACTTCTTGCATTATATCACAGAGAAGTACAAAAGTGAAGTACCTTTCTGGCCTATACCGCAACGATCACGCCACCGTCGTTTGCATACATACTGCTCACTCCGGCAGTGTCAAGAACCACAATATTCTTAAGCGGCATTTTTTCCTGAAGTGCATTCTTCAGAAGTATTGCTCTCTCATGGCAGTTGCAATGTGAAATTGCAAGTACTTTCTCTTCACTGTTCTGTGTCTTCTCTGCAATCTGTCCTGCCATTTTTACCAGTGCTTTGTTAATGCCACGTGCCTGATCCAGCTGGCAGATATTCCCCTCATCTGTAGACCCCATAACCGGTTTAATCTTTAATGCACTTGCAACAAGAGCCTTCACTTTACTCAGGCGTCCGTTCTTACGAAGAGTCTCCAGATTATCAAGAACAAAAAACGTATGCTGTCCGGCAATATATTCATCAACTGTTTCGATTACTTTCTCAAAGGAATATCCCGCTTCCTCGCATTCCTGGATTTTCATTCCAATCAATGTCTGCCCTATAGATGCCGATTTCGAATTAAAAATATGAATCTTTCTGCCCGGCTTTTCTTCCTCGAGAAGATTTCTTCCCAGCACAGCACTGTTATAAGATCCACTAAGTTCTGCCGAAAGCGTTACTGCATAAATATGATCTGCGTCACAGTCAAACGCCTTCATATATCGTTCCGGAGAGGGGCATGCTGATTTCGGGCACTCCGGAGAAGCAGCCACCTTCTTCAGAAAATCAGCCTGATCAAAAGTCTCATCATCTATAATATTCTCTCCACCCACGTTCAAAGTAAGCGCTACTGATTCAAAATGTTCGTCTTTCTTCCATTCGTCTAACAATTCACCGCAACTATCTATAATAATCTTATAACTCAATTATATCGTCCTCTTTCCCGTAATATGTAGTTTCGAATACCACATCTATATTAACATATAGACCATTGTTTGAAAAGAGTTTTTGTAAAAACTATATTCTTTTTTTCGGTTCTGTTTTATAATAGAAGAAACAGCAAATATGAAGGAGATTTTAAATGCTTGCACTCAAAATCAACACCACCAAAACTTTTATGCACAAGTTACTGATCGGAGATGCCTTTCATGTTTTTTCACTTGTCGAGGCATCTATTACAACCTTTAATCAGTTTCATATAGACGGAAAACTGCATATGGATTTTTTTGATACAGATACTGAACAGCAATTATCCGCGGACAAGATCATCTATTCTTCCTGGGGTGATGTAAAAGCATACTGCTACTCCATTATCCGCGGGAAGCTTCCTCCTCTTCAGTTTAAATTTATCATGCGCCTTTCTCCGTCTCAGATAAATATCCTGCCTGCAAATAATATTTTTTCTTTTTCCGACAGCGAACTATCAGATCTGTTTTTAAATATTCAGTTCAAAAATAATGAACTTCTTTGCACAACCGGCATTTTTTCTCAGGTCTTTACCCTTGATAAAACATCTGAAACCACATGGGATAACGCTGTATTAGATTTTTTCAGGTATCATCAGATTGATTTTACCATACTGTAATCTAAATAGGGCATCCTGTCAGAGTCTGTCGTTTCTATTTCGATCTGGGCCAGATAGTATGCCATCATATCAATAAATTCGCTGTTTGTCGGCTTATATCGCAGCGGATAACCCGCAATCTCATCCATAGCTTCTTTATTTGATTCCCAACAGACATTGATTACCGTTCTGATATCATGTTCTACATTTACTGAGGTCGACTTGAACTGTTTTGCCAGAGATGGATATATGTCTTTTGTAATTTTAATGGGATGATCCTGAATCTCCATAAACATTCTTACAGCTTCCGCGACATAATAGTATCCCTTATATTTGGAAGTTACACCTAATTGCCGTATCAATCGATATACGTTTCTCATACCTTTTCCCTCCGCTTTTCATTTTCAATATTATACGACATATTTTGCTTCTTTTCTGTTTTCCTAGCAAAATAGTCCTTCCTCGATAAAAGAATACATTTCCGGAAAAATATCTCGATTTTTCGACAAAACAATATCACCACACAGAAATAGAATAAAAATTTTTACACCATTTGTCAATCATATAAAGCAAAAAGATTCCCGAATATGGATTTTATTATTTTCCATATCCGGGAATCCTGTAAATATCCTCACTTAATCTCCGTGACGCTCTTATTTTGCGATCATCATCAGAATCTCATTGCTTCTCTTAACAAATTTTGTCATTTCATCCGGTGAAAGCTGTTTATGACTGAGCATAGCCAGATCATACAGCTGTTCACAGATCACTGCTGCATGCTCAGATTCCTGATTCTTGCCAAGGAACTGCACCAGAGGATGATTTGCATTCAGTACGAGTGTTTCCTGTCCACCAAACATAGATGGATCCATTCCATACATATTATACATTTTCATCATATCCTGCATACGACGGCTTTCCTCAGAAAGTGTCATCATTGCTGCTACGGATTCATTCTTAAGGTTCTCCACCTTAACTTCCAGTTTATCCTTGTTCAGGCTCTTACGAAACAGTTCTGTCAGGGTCTTGGCAGTCTCTTCATCTGCTGCTCCGTCACCTTTGAGTTCTTCTGTAAGATCAGCATCAATTCTCTTAAACTGAATGGTCTGATCTTTCTGCTCAAGATGTGAGATAAATGCAGTATCAATATTGTGTGACAGGATCACAGCATTCTTTCCTGCCTCCTTAAACATATTGATGTACTGGCTCTGCTGCACCGGATCTGTCACATAGAAAATAGTGGTCTTTTCCGGTTCTTTATCCTCATCAGTTTTCTCTGTCTCTGTATCTTTTGCTTCGGCAGTTTCTTCTGTCTCTTCTTTTTTATTCTGTTCAATACAGTCTTTCAGAGTCATATATTTATTGTCGAGATCCTTGAACAGAATATAGTCATGCAGTTTTTCTGCAAACTTACCATCTTTGATGCAGCCGAATTTGATAAACGGACTGATGTCATCCCAGTATTTCTCATAGGATTCCCGGTCAGTCTTGCACATACCTGTCAGCTTGTCGGCAACTTTTTTGGAAATATACTCTGAAATTTTCTGGACAAATCCATCATTCTGCAGAGCACTTCTGGATACGTTCAGTGGAAGATCCGGGCAATCGATCACACCTTTAAGAAGGAGCAGGAATTCCGGAATTACCTCCTTGATGTTATCCGCAATAAATACCTGATTGTTATACAGCTTGATGGTTCCCTCAATAGAGTCATACTCTGTGTTGATCTTCGGGAAGTACAGGATACCTTTCAGATTAAATGGATAATCCATATTCAGATGAATCCAGAACAGAGGCTCCTTGTAATCCATAAATACTTTACGATAGAATTCCTTGTAATCCTCATCTGTGCATTCATTCGGATGTCTCATCCACAATGGATTAGGATCGCTTAAAGATACCGGACGCTTATTAATCTTAACCTTATCCTTTGCAGGAGAAACTTCTACAACTTCTTTCTCACCGTTTTCATTTTCTTTCTCTTCGGTTTTGGCTTCTTCATGAATATGCTCTACAACCACATCATCATCACGAAGTTCTGATTCATCGATCATCTCATATTCCTGTTCTGCATTTGCCTTGGAGAGATAAATATTTACCGGCATGAAAGAACAGTATTTCTCAATCACTTCGCGCATACGATATTCATTACAGAACTCCAGGCTTTCTTCATTCAGGAATAAAGTAATTTCTGTTCCTGGTACTGTTCTGTCACCATCCTGCATATCGTACTCTGTTCCGCCATCACAGGTCCAGTGTACAGCTGTTGCTCCATCCTTGTAAGAAAGTGTATCAATATGCACTTCATCTGCAACCATAAATGCAGAATAGAATCCCAGTCCAAAGTGTCCGATCATCTGATCATCTGTAGTTTTATCCTTATATTTCTCAAGAAACTCTGTTGCACCGGAAAAAGCGATCTGTGTGATATATTCCTCCACTTCATCACCTGTCATACCGATACCATTATCAATGAATTTCAGGGTTTTGGCATCTGGATCCACCACTACCTGTACTGCTGGCTTATAATCATCCGGGAATGTATACTCTCCCATTACTTCCAGCTTCTTAAGTTTGGTGATCGCGTCGCATCCGTTGGACACCAGTTCTCTTACAAAAATGTCATGGTCTGAATACAGCCACTTTTTTATTATAGGAAAAATATTTTCACTGTTGATTGACAAATTTCCATGTTTTGCTGCCATAAAAAACACGCTCCTTTGTTTCTTTTGATTTCATTTTTATATATACTAATACCATTTTTTATAAAAGTCAAGAAAAAATTAGCACTCATTTAAAATGAGTGCTAACAAATCAGTATTTATATCGTTTCTTATTTCTTTTTCTTTTTATAATAGATTATACCGCAGATTGCTCCAACTGCAATGAGTAATACAATGACAAAGGGCAGAATCACTGTAGCATCATTTGTCCGCACTGATTTTTTCTGATTTGCAGTCGGCGTTACATTTGTTCCCGGTGCAGTAACCTTTGCTTTGGTAATACTGAATGCCACCTGTTTGGTATCCTGTGCATCCGTATTTTTCCAGCTTTCTCCATTATACTGCTGCTGCTGAAAAACAACCTTCAATGTATAATCTCCGCTTTTGGCTAATCCAAAGCAGGCGGTATACGGTGCTTCGTCCCATGTATTTGTATTAATAACAGTCCAGTTCAGCGGAATATAACGGATATCCCCCTTCTTAGGTGAGCTGTTATCCATTCCTGCTCCCACTGCTGTAAAAGATATTTTGGACTGTGTTGTATAAACGCCATTATGCTCAATTCCTGTGATCTTGTTGTCATCTGCTGAAGCTTTCTTAGGTGCATAGGCTTCTACATTGACTTTGACATAAGCCGCCAGTTCCACCTTATTATCATTGTCCACTCCATCTGGAAGTGTCACTGCTCCTTTCACTGTAAAACTCTGTGCTGCTGTATCAGAAACCTTATAGGAACAGTTCTGAACATCCCAGGCAACCTTCGCCTTTGCCTTTCCTCCAGTGGTTTCAATTACTACAACGGAAGGCAGCTGCAATTTCTGTGCGTCTTTTGCTGTACCGTTTGCAATTCCACTGATATCTGATGGATTCTGGATCTTTGTAAGAGAAACTGTTCCTTTAAGTACCTGAAAATATGCATCGAAAGCAGTTTCTGTCGCCTCTGAAGAAATTTTTATCGTTTCCTGATAACTGTTCACATCCAGGCCAGATGTTGGTGTTACTGTAAATACTGCTGTTTCCCCTGGCTGGATAGTCAGTGCAGAAGAGGCTGTTACTGTAAAATATTTTGCAGTCGGCTGAATGAGCGTTTCCGTCACATTGCCATTATTCGTCACTGTGACCTGCTGTCCGCCAATTCCGTTGTACCCCTTTTTGGCACTTGCAAAATCAAGTGTATCTGTTGAAATTCCAAGACTGTGCTTTGCTGTATCAACCGTGACAGATGCTGTGAGCACAATATTCTGTCCGGAAGTGGTATCTGTGATTGTAAACGACTCTGTATAAGTACCTGCTGACAGGTTATTCTTCGGACGTACTGAGAATGCAGCTGTACCGCCATTTGCAGATATCTGCTGCGATGATAAGGAAACATCAAAATATCGAATTTCTCCCTGATCACTAAAGACATCTGACAGAACTGCATCTGCATTACCTTCATTCGTCAACGTTGCGGTCTTTGCCTGCGGTGCCTCTGTATAACCCTCTACCACGCTTCCAAAATCCGCTTCAGCCATATCAGAACGAACCTTACTCTCCAGGGGTACCTGTGTTGGTTCTGGCGTCGGTGTATCTTCCGGTACTTGTGTTGGTTCCGGCGTCGGTGTGTCTTCCGGTACCTGTGTCGGTTCCGGCATCGGTGTGTCTTCCGGTATCTGTGTCGGTTCCGGCGTCGGTGTATCTTCCGGTGCCTCTTCTATGATGGTCATCTGTGCTTGAAAAGAGGCTTCTGCCCCCTCCTCTGTCTGATAGGTGATTGTATCCTCGTAAGTACCAGGCTGTGTTCCTACTCTCGGTGCAATCCATACCTGCACACTCTGTCCGGCCTCCAATGGTTCTGTAATATCCTGTACTGCAAAATGTTCCGGACTGATTCCCACAAAATTCAGTGTTTCTGTTCCTGTGTTCTTGATCGTAATATACTGTGCCAGCTCATCCTCCTGCCCCGGAACAACATTTCCAAAGTTCAGAACATCACTGCTTCCATCTCCAACTTCTGCTTCTGCCTGATAGGCTTTCTCGTCTGTATCTTCCGGAATGGAATCTCCCTCTCCATAGGTTCCATCTTCCGTTGCTGCCGGAATTCCATCCACAGATTCGGATCCCGCTTCATCCGCTTCCTTTGCTTCAGGGATTTCCAGTGTTTCTTCTGATGTTTCCTCGGATGCATTTGCATCCTGGGACTCATTCTCCCCCATATCCTCAGTATTCAATTCTGTCTTCGTCTGATTCTGTTCTGCCGCTTCTACCGTTTCTGCGACAGTTGCCGTAGTTGCCGTCAGGCTGCCACTGAATCCCTTGTCTTCCAGTCCGGTAATCGTAAGAACAATCTTTGAATCCACATCGTCTTTTACTATTGTATATGTCTTTTCTTTACCAAGCTGTTTCAGTTCCGGTTTTTCACCCTGCTGTTCTTTTTTCTCATCCTCTGGTGTCTTACGGAACCATTCATAACTGACACTGTCCTCTGTTACTCCCTCTGTTTTTATCCCCTTCAAATCAGCACTCAGTACGGTTCCTGCTGCTGCCAGACCCTGGATTTTTAACTGTCCGTCCAGTGCCTTGGATGTCTCTGCAAATACTGTCGTCGGAAGCAACGATAATATCATAAACACAGACATAATAATCGCAAGAAATCTCCTTCTGCTCATAATCTTCCTCCTTTTGGATTATATTTTTCATCATAACTCACTCATGCCACGCACGCAATATTACTGTGTTTTTCTCTTCCTGTATCGTCATTATAGCATGATACAACAATATCATGTAATCTCTATTTTACATAAAGCACAAAAGAACTCCATTCTTTAAGGCTTTCTTTCGCCAAATGAATGGAGTTCTTTTTCTTGTCTGTTCTTTATTCTTCATGGAACTATCTCAGAGTTTCATTCTATCCTTCTACTACAAGATATCCACCTGAAGGAAGCCTAAACACCTCACTTGCATCTTCCAGTTCCTCATCTGTCATTCCGCTTATATCCGCCCCTGACTCATCAAAATACGCACGAACTTCCTTTAATGTTTTTAATTCCATTGCCATACAATCTTCCAGAAATTCCTCTGCCTCTTCATAAGAAGCTGCGACTTCTTCATCAAAAAGCCGCCCCTGATTTTGCAGAAATGTTTCTATGCTTTCTTTTGTATACATTCTCTCAATACCTCCTCTATATTTCCTCCTGCCCGGATCAGTTTCTCCAGGATCAGCTCTACTCGTTCTGTCTGATAGGCAGCCGCCCTCTTGACACCTGGTTTCGCATGAGCCATGGCAAAGCTGTACGGTACCGATTCCAGCATTGCTATATCATTATATTCATCACCGAATACAACACACTCTTCTGGTTTTATGCCAAAACGCTTCTGATACTCCTTAAGACCTCTTGCTTTGTTCGTCTCAAACGGAACAAAATCTACCCAGGCAAATCCCGATGTCACTACTGTGCACTTATCTCCAAAGCGTTCTCGCCAGTAACGGATAGACTCTTCCTGAATTCCTCCTCTTTCATATACGGCCACTTTCATGCATGGCTCTTTGATCTCATCAAAGCTCTCGATATCTCTGCAGTTGTTTTTGACCACATTCAGCATTAAATCTCTGTAATGCGCTGTCTTTGGACGGATATAATAGAAGTCTTTCGTGGAGCAGGTGAATTCCGCTCCCTTTCTGTCATAGATTGCTTCTACAAGTTCTTTTACCAGTGCCGGTGGAAAACTATCCTGGTAGAGCACCTTCTCATTCTGGACAGCCAAGCCTCCGTTTTCGCTGATAAAAGCCATCTCATCTGCCACAGGTTCAAACAAACGCTTCATATTTGCATACTGCCTTCCACTTGCTGCCACAAATAAAATACCAAGTTCTTTTAATTTCTTTATTAAAGGAAAAAGTTCCTCTGGAAGGCTCTGCGCTCCATTCAGAAGCAGTGTCCCATCCAGATCACTTGCAACCAGTTTTATCATAATTTAGTTCCTCGTATATCTTCAGTAAATTCTCAGGCTTCTCTGCCACAATCTCAGCACCGCTGCTTTCAAGTTCTTCCCTGTCTCTGAACCCCCATAATGCACCTATTGTATGCATACCAGCTGCTGTACCTGTTTCCATATCTGTTTTTGTATCTCCGATATACATGCATTCTTCCGGTAAGGCATCAAATTCTGCTGCTGCTTTAAGAGGGCCGTCCGGAGCCGGTTTCCTGCGGATCGCGTCACTCTGTCCGATCACCAGATCAAAGCATCCTGTAAACATTTTGTCAATGACTTTAACCGCTGCTATATGCGGTTTATTGGTACACACTGCCAGTTTCACACCTGCCGCTCTCAATGCATGCAGAAGTTCCATAATTCCTTCATACGGAACCACTTTATATAAGGGATCTTCATCAAACTTCTTTCTGTAAAGTTCTCTGCATTCTTCAAAACGAGTAAGCCCAGGGTCTCCGGCGTCTCTGAGACATCGGCGCACAAGCATATCCGCCCCTTCGCCACTGTAATATTTAAAGTTTTCTGTCGGCTGTTCTTTAAGTCCCATATCTCTCAGGATTTCATTTGCAACATATGCCATAGAGTCCAGTGTATTGGCAAGAGTGCCGTCCAGATCAAAAATACATGCCTTTATCATGATTCTATCCTCGTAATTCTATTCCATGTTCTTTTGCTTCGTAAAACAGTCTTCCTACCGGAAGTCCTACCACATTTGTATAGTCACCTCTGATGCCTCTTACATATGCGCCAAATGCTCCCTGGATCCCATAACTTCCGGCCTTGTCCATCGGCTCCCCTGTAGCCACATATGCCCGAATTTCCTCTTCAGATACAGGATAAAAAGAAACATCTGTGCATTCTGCAAAAGTGAGCGTCTTCCAGGACGAATTCTCCCTCTGTTCCATGACGGTCACACCAGTGTAGACCTGATGTGTATTTCCCTGGAGCATCATCAGTGTATTGACTGCTTCTTCTTCATTCCTGGGTTTTCCAAGAATTTTCCCATCAAAAGACACTATCGTATCTGCACCCAGAATAATCGTTCCATCTTCCATATCAAATTTTGACGCAACTGCCATTGCCTTCTGTAATGACAATTCCTCTACGATTTCTTCCGGTATTTCCTTTGTGATCCTCTCTTCGCTGTTTCCAGGGCATACCTGAAAGATCACACCGACATTTGCCAGAAGTTCTCTTCTCCTTGGTGATGCCGAAGCAAGTATGATTTTCTTCATGTATATGTCTTCCTTATATATCATTTTCTTCTGTTTCAGTATACCCTCTCCCCACCAAACTGGCAACTATCAAAATAGCAAAAACTCTTTTCCAAAAAAGATTAAAAAAAGTCAAAATAAAGTGTTGACAACAATCTCTACTTCTGCTAATATTATCAACTGTGAGCGGCAGTTAACCGCTTTATGAAGTAATTGCTGATGTGGCTCAGTCGGTAGAGCGTCGCCTTGGTAAGGCGGAGGTCACGGGTTCGATTCCCGTCATCAGCTTTCAACCCTTGAGTGATTCAAGGGTTTTTTTTCTATCAAAAAAGATCAAACAGAATTACTCAGGAGGGACAGAGATGGAGAACGAAACTGTTTCCAAAAATTTTATTGAGAACATCATTGACAAAGATCTGGCCGAAGGTGTATATGATACCGTACACACCCGTTTCCCACCGGAACCTAACGGGTACCTCCATATCGGACATGCTAAATCCATTCTTTTGAACTATGGACTTGCTAAAGAATACAACGGCAAATTTAATATGCGTTTCGACGACACCAACCCTACCAAGGAAAAAAGCGAATTTGTAGAATCTATCAAAGCTGACATCAAATGGCTTGGTGCCGACTGGGAGGACAGACTTTTCTTCGCATCTGATTATTTTCCACAGATGTATGAAGCTGCCATCAAACTGATCAAGAAAGGTAAAGCTTATGTCTGTGATCTGACTGCTGATCAGATTCGTGAATACCGTGGTACTCTTACTGAACCAGGCAAGGAAAGCCCATACCGCAACCGCAGCGTCGAAGAGAACCTTCAGCTTTTTGAAGAAATGAAAGACGGCAAATATCAGGACGGAGAAAAAGTCCTCCGTGCCAAAATCGATATGGCATCTCCTAACATGAATATGCGTGACCCGGTTATTTATCGAGTTGCCCATATGACACATCACAGAACCGGTGATACCTGGTGCATCTATCCAATGTATGATTTTGCCCACCCGATCGAGGATGCTATCGAGGGCATCACACATTCTATCTGTACACTGGAATTCGAAGACCACAGACCGCTTTATGACTGGGTTGTAAGAGAGCTGGAATATCCTCAGCCACCAAAACAGATTGAATTTGCAAAATTATACCTCACAAACGTTGTTACCGGAAAGCGTTACATCAAAAAACTTGTCGAGGATGGTATTGTTGACGGCTGGGATGATCCTCGTCTTGTTTCCATCGCTGCTCTTCGAAGAAGAGGTTTTACTCCGGAATCCATCAAGATGTTTGTTGATCTCTGCGGTGTTTCCAAAGCCAACAGTTCTGTTGATTACGCTATGCTGGAGTACTGTATCCGTGAGGATCTTAAGCTGAAACGTCCTCGTATGATGGCAGTTCTTGATCCGATCAAGCTTGTGATCGACAACTATCCGGAAGGACAGGTAGAATACCTGGAAGCCCCAAACAATATGGAAAATGAGGCTCTTGGAACTCGTAAGATTCCATTCAGCAGAGAATTATACATTGAGCGTGATGACTTCATGATCGATCCGCCGCGTAAATATAAGAGGCTTTTTGTAGGTGCTGAGGTTCGTCTGATGAACGCTTATTTCGTTACCTGTACAGGATTCGAGGCAGACGATGACGGCACTGTACGTGTTGTACACTGCACCTACGATCCGGAAACCAAAGGAGGAAACGCTCCGGACGGACGTAAAGTCAAGGGAACTATCCACTGGGTAGAAGCCTCCAATGCAGGAAAGGCAACTGTTCGTCTCTATGAAAATATCGTAGATGAAGAAAAGGGTGTTTACAACAAGGAAGATGGTTCTCTGAATGTAAATCCAAACTCCCTGACCACCGTAACTGCTTATGTAGAACCAGCACTTATGGAAGCAAAAGGATATGACAGCTTCCAGTTTGTAAGAAACGGTTTCTTCTGTGCTGATATTCATGATTCTAAGGAAGGCGAACCGGTATTTAACCGTATCGTATCTCTCAAAAGTTCATTCAGACTTCCAAAAGCCTGAATCTCAAAAATACCCTGCCGGATTACCGGCAGGGTATTTTTTATCATATTTATCGATTACGCTTCTGTCTCAGGAGTTTCTGCTTCTTCTGTTGTTTCTTCTGTTTCCTCAGTTTCCTGAACCTCTTCTTTTATTTCATCTTCGACTGCTTTCTCTGCCTCTGCTTCTTCCGCTTCTTTCTCGACAGATTCATCAACCGCCTCTTCGTTTTCTTCCCAGGCTTTAAATGATTCGCTGGTTTCTTTCTTGTCTTCTTCCTGCTCTTTTTCTTCTTCGCAGTCATCTTCGAAATCATCATCAAAATCGTCTTCGAAATCATCGAGCGGTTTTTTCTTCAAAACCAGTGCTGCCACTGCTCCTGCTGCTACGGCCGCAGCTGCTCCAACTGCAACAAATCCCCAATATTTGTTTAATTTTGCCATAATACTCTGCTCCTTTCATTTCTCTGGCTTTCAGCCAGTTTGTTGTTACTGTTCGCTCTGTTCACAGTTTGTTCTTTGTCATAAAGATTAGGATAATTATACTATTGTTTATCCCAAAAGGAAAGTGAAAAATTTCGAATCTTGCCTCGTATCCTCTGCAATGCATTGTCAATGGATTTCGGTGTTTTTCCCATTATTTCTGCAATCCGGACATAACCATAGCCCTTCAGATAATATTCCAAAACGCGATTTTCCATCGGACTTAGTACCCTGCGGATTTCCTGTTCAAGATTCTTGACACTTTCCTGATCAATGATAATGTTTTCGGGATTTTCCCACCATGAAGCCTCCAGTTCATTTGATTCCTGCTCTTCGCTAAGCGAAATATAGGAATTCAATGGTTTATGCTTCTGTCTGTTTGAATTCTGGACAGCACTATAAAGCTGTCTGTCAATGCACATCCCCGCAAAAGTCTGAAATGACGCTTCCTTATCTGGCTGATAACTCTGGACAGCCTTGAAAAGTCCGATCATTCCCTCCTGTATCAGATCATCCGTCTCTCCACCGATCAAAAACATGGTTCTTGCTTTCTTGCGAACAAATCCTTTATATTTTTCCATCAGATAATCTGATATTTCTGCCTCACCGGACCTGAGTCTGGCAATCAATTCTTCATCTGTGCATTTCGCATACCGGCACATAAAGAAACTCCATTTCTTATTTGCTTTCTGATGCAAGACGCTGTCTTACGATCTCATAGGCAAGAACGCCAGCTGCAACAGACGCATTCAGGGAATCGATATCCCCCTTCATCGGAATCGATGCAGTAAAATCACATGCTTCCTTCACCAGACGACTGACTCCCTCTCCCTCATTTCCGATCACAAGTCCGATCGGTCCTGTCAGATTCATACGGTACATACTTTCTCCGCCCATATCGGCACAGACAAACCAGATTCCTTTTTCTTTGAGTTCCTCCATAGTACGTACCAGATTCGTTACTTTGGCAACCGGAGTATAATTAATTGCCCCTGCTGATGTTTTGGCAACTGTGGATGTCAGGCCGACAGCTCTTCTCTTCGGGATGATAACACCATGTGCTCCCGCCAGATTTGCAGTACGGATGATCGCCCCAAGATTATGAGGGTCTTCCACATTGTCCAGAAGAATCATGAATGGCGGTTCGCCCTTTTCTTCTGCCTTTGCAAGAATATCCTCCACTGTGCTGTACTCATATGCAGCAACCTGGGCTATCACTCCCTGGTGTGCTCTGGTTTCGCTGAGCTGATCCAGTCTTTCCTTCGATACATAATTAATGATCGTGTCTTTTTTGCGTGCTTCTCTCGCAATCGTGCGTACCGGTCCATCCTGACAACCATCCAGGATAAAAAGTTTATCTACGCACTTTCCTGAACGAAAAGCTTCCAGAACCGCATTGCGTCCTTCAATCTGTTCACTCATAGTCTGTCCTCTCCGATTCCCATACGGATCAGTTCGATCATCCGTGTGTAATCTTCTTTTAAATATAAATATCCCATCAACGCCTCAAACCCTGTTGCCCTTCGGTAATCTGCCATAGTGGCATGCTTTGCCATGGTGGGTGAATGTGCATTACGGCCTCTGCGATAAATATCATGTTCTTCCTGGGTCAGTTTCTCCTCGATCACTTCCATGATCGCTGACTGTGAAGCGGCCTTTACCAGTGCACTTGCCTTTTTGTGAAGCTGATTAACCGGGCAATTGCCCTTCTTGACAAGAATCGTGCGAATGATCAGTTCATAAATTCCATCACCGATATATGCCAGGGTCAGCGGAGAATAGCTCCGCAGATCCTGCTGTTTTAAATGAAACTGTTCTTCAAGCTGCATCAGATTCGTTTCCATTTTACACCCTCACGAGTATCCTTCAGTTCGATACCTTTTTCAAGAAGCAGTCCTCGGATTTCATCTGCTCTGGCAAAATCTTTTGCTTTTCTTGCATTCTGACGTTCAGCGATCAAATTTTCAATTTCTTCATCAAGGATTTCTTCTTTTTTCTCAAGAGTCAGTCCGAGAACATCGCAGAGTTTGGTCATCACTTCCAGAGTATATGCTGCAAATTCTGCTGAGCTTCCCTCCTGCACATTGGTATTCGCAAATTTAACAAGTTCAAAAACTGCTGCCAGTGCGTCTGCTGTATTAAAATCATCATCCATAGCTTCTTCGAACTTGGTCACAAAAGCTTCCTCTTCCTGCATCAGCTTTCGTTCTTCTTCTGCTGCTTCCTGAGCAGCAGCTGCTGCCTTGCGGTCGCGAAGTCTTGCTGCTGCTTCTGTGATTCTCTCCAGAGCATTTCTGGAAGATTCCATCAGATCTGCACTGAAATTGAGCGGGCTTCTGTAGTGTGCGTTCAGCATGAAAAAGCGGAGAACCTGCAGATCATATTTCTCACCGATTTCTCGAACTGTGCGGAAATTTCCAAGAGATTTTGACATTTTACGGTTATCAATGTTCAGAAATGCATTGTGCATCCAATATTTTGCAAAAGGAACTCCATTGCAGCATTCACTCTGTGCAATTTCATTCTCGTGATGTGGAAATACAAGATCCTCTCCACCTGCATGGATATCAATCTCCTCACCAAGATATTTCTTTGACATGACAGAGCATTCAATATGCCAGCCCGGTCTTCCGTCACACCATGGAGATTTCCAGTATGGCTCTCCTTCTTTTTTTGGTTTCCAGAGTACAAAATCCAGCGGATCTTCCTTCTGATCCTCACCGGATACCTGCAGAGAACGGAAACCTGACTGCAGATCATCAAGATTCTTGTGAGAAAGCTTGCCGTATTCCTTGAATTTCTTTACACGGAAATATACAGTCCCATCAGCAACAGGATATGCATAGCCTTTGTCGATCAGGGTCTGGATCATATCGATCATTCCATCGATTTCCTGTGTTGCAAGAGGATGTGTGGTAGCTGGCTTCACATTCATGCCTGCCATATCTTTCTTACACTCTGCAATATAACGCTGTGAAATCTCTTCCGGACTTACTCCTTCTTCATTTGCTTTCTTGATGATCTTGTCATCTACATCTGTAAAATTTGAAACATAATTGACATCATAGCCTTTGTATTCCAGATAACGGCGAACAGTGTCAAAAATGATCATCGGTCTTGCATTTCCGATATGGATCAGATTATATACCGTAGGTCCACACACATACATGCGCACCTTTCCCTCTTCCAGCGGTACAAATTCTTCTTTTTTACGTGACATTGTATTAAAAAGTCTCATGTCTCTTTCCTCCAGTATTATTTAGTGACAGGGGCATCCTGTATATCCGTGAGAAGGCAGATTGCCTGAGAAGAGATTCCCTCTCCTGTTCCGGTAAATCCAAGCCCTTCTTCTGTGGTTGCCTTAATATTGATCTTTGATTCCAGGATTCCAAGCGCATCGGCCATATTTTTACGCATCTGCGGAATATGCAGTGCCATCTTTGGTTTCTGTGCAATGATCGTTGCATCAATATTTCCGATTTCATATCCATGTTCTTTCAGAAGTTCAGCAACATGGATCAGAAGCTTCACACTGGAAATCCCCTTATATTTCGGATCTGTATCCGGAAAATGTTTCCCGATATCTCCAAGTGCTGCTGCTCCAAGCAGGGCATCCATCACTGCATGAAGCAGTACATCTGCGTCAGAATGTCCAAGAAGTCCCTTTTCCCAGGGGATTTTGACTCCTCCAAGGATCAGGTCTCTGTTTTCTGTCAGCTTATGTACATCATATCCCATTCCAACTCTCATGATCATTCTCCTTCTATTCTGAGCATCCGTAAGATTCTTAAGAAACTGAGTCTCCGCCTTACATAAGGAGCCAGTTTCAGACTCTGAGGTATAATTTCCTCCGACAGACCGATTTCATACACACTCCGTTTACATCCCGCTCTGTCCATCATGCGAGCAAGTTCTTCTTCCTCCGGAAGCTCCTCTATAAGACCGGCAATTTCATCCAGACAGGCCTCCAGCCTTGCCGGACTGATCTTCAAAAGAGGTTCCGGTGTATTTTCCTCAACAATTCCCTCAAAAAAGCCTCTGCTTCCAAAAGTCTTCTCAAGAAGTTCCGTGTCATCTTCCCATTGTGTGCGGACACTGCATCTTCCCTCCCGGATGGCTCTTGCAACGCGTTTATATTCCCGGAGAACGATCATCGTTCCCACAGAAACCATTTCTCCGTGAAGTGCATCCAGAGGGCCATTGAGCACTTCCAGTTCCCACAAATGAGAAAGCTGATGTTCCGCACAGGAAGCAGGTCTGGAATTGCCGGCCATCTGGGTTGCCAGACCGGATAAGATCAGAGCATACATCAGCTTCTCACAGCTTTCTTTATCTCCTTCTGAAATATCTGCCAGGCAGGAGCGCACCGTCCTCATTGCTTTTTCCTCTAATTTAATGATTTCATCACATATATATTCGTCTGTCAGCATATGGGCGATCTTCCAGTCCAGAAGACAGATATATTTTCCCAGAAGATCCGATATGCCTGATGAAGTCAGACGCTTAGGTGCCTCTGCAAAAATATTTGAATCAGCATAAACAGCAACAGGCGGTACCGACTCTACTGTCTTTTTGAGTCCATTCCAGGTCATTGCCGCAACTGTAGATGTGAATCCATCCACACTTGCTGCCGTTGGAACAGAAATAAAGGGAATTTTGTACTGAAAAGCCATATACCGGCTGATATCATGGATCGTTCCTGTTCCTACTGCCAGGATCAGGTCAATATCTTCTTCCATATTATTCTCCACGATCTTGATCGCATGCTGATCCGCATGGAGCTCCTCAGCGTCCAGTACAAGCACCTGACAGCGGTCATAAATATCCTCCATGATATCCTCTGTCACCTTGCATGTATTAGTATCACAGATAAGAAGCGGTGATATATATTTCTTAAGAAAGCCGTCTGACATTGTCTCTTCAAGCTTTTCTACTGCTCCTTCTTCAATTAAAATTTCCTTTACTTCTACATGGTGATTCTTCCCGCACCCACAAGGTCGGGCAAAGTCATCCGTATCGACTCGCATGTAATTTATTCCTCCTGATTTTATACTGTGTCTGATGAAATCGTTACTGTTCACTCTGCTCACAGCAACTTGGTCAAAATCTATTCCAGATTATTACATTTCGATATTATACATGATTTCCTGCCAAAAAGCAACGCAGGCAGGTATGTATCTATCAGGCTATATTCAGGTAAAGTTACTGTTCACTCCGTTCACAGCAACATATTCAGAGATTTAGATAATTATAGACCATACTGGAAATATTCCGGATATTTTCGACAGCATCACCGCCACTTTTCCAGCCTTCTGACATCACACACAGGACATATGTAGTTTTAACTCCATATACAATTGCAATATCATGCTGATCCTCGTCAGTTTCTCCGGTCTTATTTGCCGTCTCTACTTCATCCTTTATTCCTGCCGGGATCTTTGTTGTATTTTCCTGTCTCTTCAGAAGTTCCAGCATCTGCTCAGATGCTTCTTCGCTAACACATTCCCCTCTATAAATCCGTTCCAGCAAAAGTCCGCAGTCCTTTACGGATGTCATATTTCTTTCACCCAGACTAAGCTTTGGAGAAGCCGATGGATGAAGAGTGCTCTGATAACTCGTCTCTGAATATCCTTCTTTTTCCAGATATTCATTTACCTTTTGTGCTCCATCCAGAAAATCATGTTTCTCTGACTGCAGTCTGCCAAGTTCATTGCAGGATTCATTGTCACTGACAGTAATCATATTTGTCAGAAGATCATCCACCTTTGTCTGTACTGCTGCATTCTCTGCATCTGTTTTCATCTGCTTCGCTTCATTCTCAAGAACAAGCTCCATATCCTCAAACGTCTTTGCCATCACAAATGCCTTGATAAGACTTGCCGAATACATTGGTGTATCATTCAGGATAATTTCCTCTCCGGTTTCCAGATCCTGGACATAAACGCTCCAGCTGCCATCGTACCCTGCAATTACGGATTCCAGCTGAGGCTTCAGATTTTCTATTCCAAGATTTTCTAATTCCTGTACCTTACCGGTCTCATCTACCGGAAATCCATCCGGTGTGGTTCCGGCCTCCTGTACAAGCACACCATTCGTACCGCCAAAATAATATGTTCCGGAAAACATCTGTCCATTGGATGACATTTCCAGTTCATGCATTCCGGTCTCTGTCACCATTCGTCCATTTTCATCAAAATAGTAGTATCCGTTAAATGTAATTCCATCCATTGTAAGATTATCTATATATCTCACCTGAGGGGCTGCCGTCAGCTTTCCAAGATTATTCACCATATAATATCCGTCAAAACTCTGTTCGACTGTGTCCCCATTTTCATCAGGTTTCATGCAGGTAAGCTTGCTGATCTTTACAATATGAGGACTTTCTGCCCGATAACAGCCACTTTCATCATGATAATAAAATCCATCCAGCACTGTTCCGTCGATTTTCATTTCATCAAAATAGTGTACGGCTGCCGCCGCATCCTTACCGCCATCTTCTTTCAGACAGTAAAATCCGTCACTTTTCATGAGATATTTGCCAGATCCATCCTGGATGGGTCTGATCTGTGCTTCTTCCGTAACGGACAAAAGACTGTCCGAAGCTGCTACTGCACTTACCGTCACACTGGAAATCGTCAGACACAGACCAAGTGCCAGAGCTGTTATTTTTTTATAGCTGCGTTCAGATTTCATTATCTTCTCCTTTTATGAATAAGGTTATTCTCTCGTACAACAACCTGTTTTTTGCAGACTGATTGTTCATAGTATAACCGAAATCCTGTATATGTCAAGCATTCCTGCCGAACGCGATATGCCGGATAGTTGTTTTTCTCAGACAGATTTATTTTCATCCTCTATTGCTGTCTGCTTCCAGAATTCATGAAGAGATTTTTCTATCGTTCCGATCGTACAGGTTTTCACCGACGACCATTCTTTCGGAAAAAGAGCCCTGTATTCCCGATTCCAAAAGCGTTCATCCATAAGCAGGATCACGCCAGTATCCTCTCTGGTGCGGATCACCCGTCCAGCCGCCTGCAGCACCTTATTCATTCCCGGATAGCGATATGCATAATCAAATCCAGATTCTCCCTTCTGGTCATAATAATCCTTCAGGACTTCTCTTTCAAAACCGATCTGCGGAATTCCCGTACCAATAACCGCCACACCGATCAGCCGGTCTCCAATCAGATCAATTCCTTCCGAAAAAATTCCTCCCATCACACAGAATCCCAGAAGTGTTTTCTCTCCCTGTGCCTGGAATTCCTGTAAAAATTCTTCACGCTCCCGTTCATTCATAGAGGCCTGCTGACAGATACAATCTACCCAGTCAGCAGAAAATTCTTCCTGATATACTTTAAAAACATCCTCCAGCAGTTTATAGGAAGGAAAAAAGATCATATAATTTCCCTTTTTCTGCCAGGACATTCTTGCAATATACTCTGCGATCCTGTGATATTCCTCATATCCTCTTCTTGTATATTTACTGCTGACATCACGACAAAGAAGAAGACATCTTTTTTTCTCCTCAAAGGGAGAATTTACATACATTCCAAAATTTTCATTTCTCGTACTCAGCATTTTTCTATAATATGGAAGGGGCAGAAGTGTTGCCGAAAAAAACACCGTACTGATTCCACGATCCAGACATTTCTGCAGATTTGCCGCCGGATTTACACAAAACAGTTTCATCTGAAATTTTCCGTCTTCACCATTCAAAACATACGTCACATAATTTTCATCTGTCAGTTCCGAGATATTCAAAAAATCACGCACTACAAAATAAAAATCCAGAATTCCATCTCTGAACTCCTGTGACGGTGGTTCTTCCAGCAATTTGTCCATCTCTCCCTGAATACTTAAAAGAGTGATTGGCAGCGTTCCTGCATTTTCCAGAACTTTTCCTGTTAAGCTGCATTCCTTCTGCACAGCCTCCATCTGCCTGATTGCTTTTCCCAGCATACGATACAGTCTGCTGCTGTATGGACGGACAAATTTACGAACATCTTCCATTTCCTCTTTAGATATGGCTGCACTGTACATTTCTCTTCCACGTTCTACCAGATTATGGGCCTCGTCGATCAGAAAAATATAGTTTCCTTTTATGTTTTCTCCAAAAAATCGTTTCAGGTAAACATTTGGATCAAATACATAATTATAATCGCAGACGATTCCATCCATCCAGATGGCAAGATCCAGCGTCATCTCAAATGGACAGACTCTATATTTTTCTGCCTGTCCAAGAATCGTCTCCCTGTCAAAATTCTCTGTTTCTGTCCACAGTTCATATACGGCATCATTTACTCTGTCATAGTGTCCTTTTGCGTAAGGACATTTCTGTGGATCACAGTCCATCTCATCACAAAAACACAGCTTTTCTTTTGCCGTGATCGTGATCGACTTGAAATGTAGGCCATTCTTCCGAAGAATTGCAAATGCATCTTCTGCCACCGTCCTCGTGATCGTTCTTGCCGTCAGATAAAAAAGCGTTTCTCCTTTTCCGTTTTCCATAGAACGGACTGCCGGAAAGATTGCAGACATCGTCTTGCCGATTCCTGTCGGAGCCTGAATAAAGATCTGTTCTTCTTCTGCTATCGCATGATAGATTCCTGCTACCATTTCTTTCTGACCTTTACGGTATGAAAACGGAAATTCCAGATTTTTCATGGACTCATTTCTCTGTTTTCTCCATGCCAGCTGATAGGATATCCATTTATGGTACGAATCAGTAAGTTCCTGGTACCAGTTCTCAAGCTCCTCTCTGGTAAGTGTTTCTCGAAATCTTCGTATTTCTTCTGTGTCAAGCTGCCCGTAGGTCATCTGAATATCGATACTCTCCAGCTCATGCATCTCCATATAGATCCAGCCATAACAAAGTGCCTGTGCCCGATGCACTTCCACCGGTTTTTCCAGACTGTCCAGACTTCTGTAAATACCTTTTATCTCATCAATACAGATCGTTTCTCCCTCAGAAAAAATACCATCCGCTCTTCCCTCTACATACAGGATCAGATCTTCATATTCACTTTCTTTTTTTAGCGGAACCTCTGCCTGATAGGTACTTCCCATCTGTTTCTGGATTTTTCTGTGCAAACGACTTCCTTTCAGCATTGCTTCCTTGTCAGCCGCCGTTGTGCCGCCACTGGTCAGATCTCCGCTTCTTAAAATAAATTCCACCAGATTTCGGACTGAAATACGAATTATCGGTTTTTCCATTTTATATCTCCATTTATACAAAAAGGCACATATCCCTTTCCTGAATATGTGCCCATTCCCGCCTCGATTTATAACAGGATCATGCAATTGCAAACTTATCCATGACCGCATTAAATCTCTGGCTTTCCCCATAACATCTGACCGTCAGTTCCCGTGTAAGATCCATGCTCAGAATCCCGAGAAGAGATTTGGCATCGATGATAATTCTGTTATAGGAAATATCAATATCAAAACTGCATTTTGCAGCTTCTTTTACAAACTCCTGTACGTCTTCTGTTTCATTTAATTTAATCTGTCTTTCAATCATTTCTTCATTCTCCTCTGAACTCAACCTCAAAAAGACCCGGCTTCCCGGATCTTTTTATTTAGCTTTAGATCTGTGTCAGAACAAAAATGTCATAAATTGCTTTTAATGCAGTCTCAAAATCTCTGTTCTCCACACCGATAATGATATTCAGCTCACTGGAACCCTGATCGATCATCTTGACATTCACATGTGCATGTGCCAGTGCTGCAAACACACGTGCTGCAGTTCCTCTCTGTGATTTCATGCCGCGGCCTACAACTGCGATCAGAGCAAGATCTGATTCCATCTCTACAAAGTCAGGCTGTACTGCTCTGTGGATTCCGGCAATTACCTGCTGCTCTTTTTCTTCAAACTCATCCTGATGAACATAAATTGTCATAGTATCAATACCTGACGGTACATGCTCAAAGCTGATTCCCTGATCTTCAAATACCTGAAGTACCTTTCTTCCGAAACCAACTTCACTGTTCATCATGGATTTCTCAATATTGATAGAACAGAATCCCTTCTTGCCTGCAATACCTGTGATTACATATTTGGGTTTACGGCATGTACTCTCTACGATAAAGGTTCCCTTATCATCCGGACGGTTGGTGTTTCGGATGTTGATCGGAATTCCCTCTTTACGTACCGGGAAGATTGCATCCTCGTGAAGAACCGTCGCGCCCATATAGGAAAGTTCTCTCAGCTCACGGTAGGTAATTGTCTCAATAACCGCCGGATTCTCAACAATCCTCGGATCTGTTACCAGAAAACCGGAAACATCTGTCCAGTTCTCATAGAGGTCTGCATGAATTGCCTTGGCTACCAGAGAGCCTGTAACATCAGATCCCCCTCTGGAAAATGTTTTGACCGTTCCATCCTCCATTCCACCATAGAATCCCGGAATAACTGCCTTCTCGCATTTCTGAAGACGTTTTGAAAGGAGTCTGTCTGTCTTATCTGCATCAAAATTTCCGTTTTTGTCGAAACGGATGACGGTTGCCGCATCTACGAACTCATATCCAAGATATGCCGCCATAACTTTACCATTAAGAAACTCTCCTCGGGATGCAGCGTATTCTGTACCTGCCTGTGCCTTGAAATCTGCTTCGATCTGACGGAATTCTTCCTCCAGAGAAAAATCCAGCTTCAGACCCTTGATGATCTCATAAAAACGTTCTTTGATCTCGTTGAGGATTCCTGTAAAATCAGCACCTGCTGCTGCCTTGTCATAACATGCATACAAAAGGTCTGTCACCTTTGTGTCTCCGGAATATCTCTTACCCGGTGCAGACGGTACCACATAGCGTCTGCTCTCCTCACTTTTGATAATATCCCCAACTTTTTTGAACTGCTCTGCGTTCGCAAGGGAACTTCCTCCAAATTTTACAACTTTTTTCATAATACTTATCACCCTTCTGTGTTCCTCGTGACAGTTCCCGCACTGTCAGTATTTGTTGCAAATCCGCTTATATTGTATTGAAAAGCAGAAGGTTTTGCAAGTATTTTGGCGAAAAATCTTGAAAAAACTATTATGCGCAGTACTCACGGAGAATATTTTCAAGAGCGGATGCACTGCTGGTATGGCACCGACATACCGGAATCGATTTTCTTTTTGCTTCTTCAACCGCACAGTTTACCATCTTATGAGATACCGTGCTGGTAAACAGGATCAGAAGATCCGGTGCACCTATTTTCTTCTTCATGGCACCTTTTTCCTTGGCAAAAACTTTTGCCTTACATCCGAACCCTTTACAGATATCTTCATACTGACATACCATTCTTTCATTTCCACCAACAATTACAATACTCATATTCTCACCTCTTATTTGTTATTCTTATCTAACTTCGATTTCTAAAATAAAGCGGCACAGTATGTCCGCCCTATTTTTAGTTAGCTTATTCTAACCTCTGTAAGTGTATGGTATCATATATTGCTTCGTCTGTCAAAGGATTTTTTGTTCTGTCACATCACAGACAAAAAGGGTATCGTCTTTTACCTGGAAATGAACATCCTTCTGACCATAGGCAATCCCGTAAACCCTCTCCGGATTCTTCTGATATCTTGGACGAGGATCATTCGCAAGAACTTCCAGCAGTGCCTCCCGCTGTGGCTTTGGTATCTTCTCCAGCAGAGCTTCTGGAAATTCCACCTTCAGAATATGTTCTTCAATATGATCGGTAAATCCTCCTTTTGCCTTTGGATGACTGTCCACATACGGAAGATATGGTTTGATGTCATAAATTGGTGTTCCGTTCATTAGATCTGCTCCCGAAATATGCAGTACCGGTCCAAACTCTGGATGATATTCTATCTTTTCAAGACAGACGGATGACAGTCCCAGATGATTCGGACGAAACGGAGATCTGGTCGCAAATACTCCCATTCGCGTATTTCCCCCAAGCCTCGGCGGCCTTACTGTCGGAGACCAGTTTTCTCTCACTGCTTCCGAAAACTGCCAGATAAGCCAGATATAACTGTAATCTTCCAGACCCCGAAATGCTTCCGCCACCCGGTATTCCGGTTCAAACACAATGGTCGCCTTCAGTGCACTCAGACGGTTACTCTGATGTGGTATCCCAAACTTGGTCGGAAAATCATTATGGATCCTTGCTATGACCTTCATATTATGTTGTTCTGACATTTATTCTTCTTTCCCCTCAGCCATCCATTCCTTCAGTGCCTTCATTCTGACTCTCGCCTCCATCATACCCTGCTCATATACACTCTGGATCACATCGAGATCTGTTTCCATACGACTGATATTCAGTTTTTCTGATGGCTGGATCACAAAAACCTCTCCAGCTTCCTCCAGACGGTGGATCTCTTTCAGTGACTGGTTATATACAAGGTGTCGTTCTTTCAGCGCCCTGGCGAACTCTGGATATTTATGGTATCTCAACTCTGCCACCCTGGGATTCTGAGGCTTTTTTATATAATCTCTGTGCTGTGTGAGAATCGCTACATTTCTCTCATATCCCATCTTTCTGAACTGTTCTACCGGAATACTGTCTGTACATCCGCCATCTAACAGTTTCATTCCCTGATATTCTACAATCTTTGACACATACGGCATAGATGCAGATGCACGCAGAACATCGATCTGATTCATCATATCTGTCACTTTTATATATTCTGCTTTTCCTGTTTCTACATTAGAACAGGTCGCATAAAACTCTGTATCCGACTTCAGAAATGTCTCATAATCATATGGATCCAGTCTTTCCGGGATGTCATGATAGCATAACTTTTCTCCTACTATTTCTCCTGTATGAACAAGATTCCACATACTCATGAAATGTCTGTCATTTCTGTATTTCTTAAAGTAGCGGATACTTCTGCCTTTCTGCCCTGACACAAAAGAACATCCGTGAAGTGCCCCTGCTGACACTCCGATAACTCCATCAAAATGTAATCCCTGCTCCATAAATACATCCAGCACACCTGCGGTATAAATACCACGCATTGCTCCGCCTTCCAAAACCAGTCCTGTCTTCATTATTGTCTCACCTTTCTGTCTTCCAGCAGTCTAATATCCTGTCATATGCTTCTCGAAAGCTTAATCCCGCCTCTTTTGCAAGAGCGGCTGCACTTTCATATTCCGGATAGCACCGTTTCGTTCCATTCGGAAGCGTACAGATCTTCACCTGCGCTTTTCCTACAGGAGTCCGAATCTCTTCCTCGCTGCGCCTCAGAATTGTCCTGTCCAGTTCATTCCGTCTGATACCGATCGTCGTCGTTTCTGTAAAAATAATCTCTTCCATCCTGGAGATTTTTTCTTTCTTACAGAGAACCACCAGTTCATATGCCGGCCTGTTTTTCTTCATAAAAACCGGTGTATAGTGTACCTCTCTCGCACCGTTTTCAAGAAGTGTCTGCATTACATGTCCCATGGCCTCTCCGCTGCAGTCGTCAATATCCGTTTCCAGACGCCAGATACGATCTGACTCCTGTGTTTCTGTTTCCGTCTGGCAGATCAGCATTGCTCTTAGAATTCCCGGGCAGCGATACTGGCGTTTACCTGCTCCAAGTCCCGTCGCCAAGATTTCAAAACTCTCCGGCAATTTTTCTGAAGTCCTGATCGCCGCCACGACTGCCGCTCCCGTCGGCGTTACCATTTCTCCCTCGATATCTGTGATCTTGAGCTTAAGGTGATGCATCTGTGCCACATTTACCACAGCGGGCACCGGCACCGGAATCTGGCCATGCTGACAGCGGATAAATCCGGTTCCGTCACAGAGCATCGGTACGATAACTTCTGTAATATCCAGATCATCCAGACATACCGCAATCGACACTATGTCTACGATGGAATCGATCGCTCCGACTTCATGAAAATGTACCTTCTCCACAGAAACGCCGTGTGCCTTTGCCTCTGCTTCTGCCAGGATTTCAAAAATCCTGAGTGCTGTCTGCTTTGCCCTTTCTGTGATGGAAGATCTCTGGATGATTTCCCGGATTTCTTTCATTCCTCGATGCTCATGGTCATGCTTATGCATATGCCCATGTCCCTGATGTTCATGAGATTCCTCCATGTTCTTTTGTCCATGAAGATATTCCATATCATGATCGTGGTTATCCTGATCCAGGATCACAGAAAAATCGCAGGCATTCAGTCCTGATTTTATAACTCTTGAAATTTCTATCCGGAATCCCTGAACCAAAAGACTGGAAAGAGCCTCCTCAAGATGCTTCTGGTCTGCACCAAGATCCAGAAGTGCTGCGACGGTCATATCACCGCTGATTCCCGAATAACATTCCAGGTATAAAGTTTTTCCCATAATAACTCCTATTCTTCCTCTGTTTCTCTGACTGCAAGACGGTTGATCTGTGTTGCAATGTATCCTGCGCCATATCCATTGTCAATGTTCACCACCGCAATCCCGTTTGCGCAGGAATTGATCATCGTCAGAAGTGCAGAAAGTCCATGCATGCTCGCACCGTATCCTACAGAAGTCGGCACTGCGATCACCGGTTTATCCACCAGCCCGCCGAGAACGCTCGCAAGCGCCCCTTCCATTCCTGCCACTGCAACCACGCAGTTTGCCTCCTGTATCACATCCAGGCTGGAAAAAAGTCTGTGGATCCCACTGACTCCAACATCAAAAATACGATCTACATGTGCGCCAAAATATTCTGCTGTCTGCGCCGCTTCTTCTGCAACAGGGATGTCAGCTGTGCCAGCTGTACAGACTGCAATCTTTCCTGTATGTTTCTTTTCTTTTTTTTCTATTTTGATGATATGTGACACCTCATCATACTCTACGCCCGGAAGAAGCTCCTTCACCAGCTCATACTGGTGTCTGGAGGCCCTGGTTCCCAGAACCTCTCCATTCTGCTCATACAGCTTCTGAAAGATACGGACAAAATGTTCGTCCGCCTTGCCGCTACAGAAAATCACTTCCGGAAAACCGGAACGAATTTCCCTGTGCGAATCCAGTTTTGCATAATCATCCATTTTCTCAAAGGGTTCTTTTCGAAAATAATGTTCCGCTTCCTCCAGTGTAATCTCATTTCGTTTAAACCGAGTCAATATTTCTCTTGCTTCCAAAATATACCTCCTAAAAACAAAGGAGCATGCCAGCTGCATCCTCCCTGTCCGTTACTGTATATGATACAAAATCATTCCGCCTTTTTTGTCATATCCGGTATCCCAGAGTTCTTTCAGTGAAAACCATTTATATTCCCCGTAGGAAACTGCTTTTACCAGCAGATCCTCCTCTGTTTCTCTGTAACCGGCAAGGATAAACCAGTGCCATATGTAATCCTCCAGATGACCGTTTTTGTTCTGATGCTTCAGCAGCAGATATGGAATCGGACTGTCACTGTCGATCTGTCTTCGGACAGCATCCTTTGCCTCCTCATAACTGTGGGTACCGTGAAAAGCCTCCATTTCGAGCGTTTCTTCGTTTACATCCTTCAGATATTCTCCAAAACCTTCCATAAATAATTCCAGGGTATCGATCCCGTTCGGTCTTGGACAGAGATAATGCTTCATAATATATGCAAAATCATGATATTCTTCCCATGCAATCTCCGTAAGTTTATGTGGATACAGTTTATGCTTACCTGCTCTGCGGGCAAAATAAATACAGCTCTCGCAAGCTGCCACTGCACCACATCCCCCATCTCTCATCGCAATTTCCGGAAACAAATCCTGATTTCCACCGTAAGATTCCTCTACAAAGAAGTAATCCAGTTCATTTTTCTTATGTAAATCGGTCTGCATCACCATTTCCCCCTCCCCATCATCAGCACCAGACCGGTACTATGCAAGTAACTATATCACATTTTACAGCAAAATTAAATACTGTTTTTTCCCGGAAAAATATCCGGAAAATTTTTTCTTTTTCTGTCGTTATCCTGCATAATTTCTGCTATACTTACTTCAAACCGTAACTGTCCAGTACCCTCACAGTTACCCTAAATTAAATATTTATTATGGAGGTTTTTCTATGATACACACACTTGAAAACGACCAGCTTCGTATCAAAATCGCCGATCACGGTGCTGAACTGTCAGAAATCTACGATAAGACAAACGACCGCCAGGTACTCTGGAATGCCGATCCTGCCTACTGGAAACGCCATGCTCCGGTTCTCTTCCCGAATGTCGGACGCTATTATGAAGACCACTGTCTGATCAATGGCAGATCTTATACTTCCGGTCAGCACGGATTTGCCCGCGATATGGAATTTATCTGCACGGACAAGACCGATACATCCGTTACACATCTGCTGGAATCCACCGAAGAAACTCTCAAACACTGGCCATATGTCTTCCAGCTCTACATCACGCATACACTTAACGAACGTGATCTGACCGTCTCCTGGAAAGCTGTAAACAAATCTCAGGAAACCATGTACTTCACGATCGGTGCGCATCCGGCCTTTAACGTACCGGTTCTCCCTGATACCGTGCAAAGCCAGTATCACCTCACCTTCAATGGAGAAAAAGAACTGAGCTACTGCCTGCTCAATCCAGAGTACGGCACTGTCATTCCTGGCAAAACCTACACCCTTCATCTTGAAAATAACTCCTGCCCGATCGATGAGCACATGTTTGACCATGATGCTCTGGTCTTTGACAACGGTCAGATCACAAGAGCCGGGATTGCCCTTCCGGATGGAACTCCTTATGTAGAGATCAGCTGTGATGGATTCCCCAACTTCGGCATCTGGTCCGCTGCTGGTGCTCCGTTCGTATGCCTGGAGCCATGGATGGGCCGCTGCGATAATACAGGATACGACAAAGAATTATCTCAGAAACCAAACATCAATGAACTGAAACCAGATGAAATTTTTGATCAGTCTTATATGATCTCTGTTAAATAAAAAACGCAGACTTTCCTGGCCATAAGATAAAATAGAATTATCATCCATACAAATACTTTTTAAGGAGAGTTGAACATGAAAAAGAAAACTTTTATCTGCTGTATTTTATCCGCATCCATGATTTTTGCATCCGGAAGCCTTACTTCCGTCTATGCAGCTGATGATACCTTAACACTTGCTGATTATCCGGAATATAAGGACATCGTTCAGAAATATTATGACGGTGCTGCCGCCGGTTGGAATATCGGTCAGTTTCAGGAGCAGAATCTCTGTTATCTGGCAGGATATTATGCAGACATCAACAAATTAGGCTACTTCCTCCAGGATATTGATAACAATGGTACTGCCGAACTTTTTATAGGTGCACTGGATGATGGCAGTGATACTTATGAGGAAATGTTCTTTGATATGTATACCCTTATTAACGGGAGACTTTCCCTTGTCACTACCAGCGGCGAACGTGACCGGTATTACTTATGTACAGACAACACAATAGCAAATGAGGGCTCCGGCAGTGCGTTTAACTCTGTAAGACAATATTATGTTTATACAGACGGACAGTTAAACTTAAAGGAATCTGTTGTCTACGATTCGGAGAAAAACCCACAGAATCCATGGTCTTTCAACACAGCAGACTCTGCAAACGGCGTAACCATCTCAGAATCTGATGCCTATTCCATCATGGATAACTATGAATATACCAGGATCCCATTTATAGCCCTGGCAGATATGAAATAACATCAGAAAACAAAGCCCACGGACTGTTATTTTACAGTTCATGGGCTTTTTCTATACAACAGTTGATTCTGCTTATATATTTATTCTCGAAATTTCTATTTACATTTTATGTTTCTCTGCTTTGAAGAATGCTTTTGTTTCTTTTACAACAACACCACTCAGTACAAACAGTGCGATCATATTCGGAATCGCCATCAGACCATTGAAGATATCTGCGATGGTCCATACCGCACTTACAGTCATATATGGTCCGATAAATACTGCAAGAATATATAACCAGCGATACACAATGATCTTCTTCTGATGTCCGTTGGTCAGATATTCCAGACATCTCTCACTGTAATAATCCCATCCGAGGATTGTTGTAAATGCAAAGAATACCAGACAGAGCATCAGGATAAATGCTGTCAGTTTCTGTGGAAGCGGAAGTCCGTTCTGGAATGCATAGGTAGTAACCTGCACACCTTCAATTCCCTCTACCTGCCATGCACCTGTCAGTACAATGGAAAGACCTGTCATGGTACAGATCAGGATTGTATCAATGAAGGTACCTGTCATGCTGACCAGACCCTGACGTACCGGCTCCTTTGTCTGAGCTGCTGCCGCTGCGATCGGTGCACTACCAAGACCTGCTTCGTTGGAGAAGATTCCTCGTGCAACACCTTTCTGCATTGCTACGATCATGGAACCAACCACACCACCTGTAACTGCTTTCGGGTTAAATGCTGCTGTTACAACCGTTACAACTGCTGCCGGAATTTCTGTGATGTTACAGATGATCAGTGTCACACTGAGTACAATATAGATCACTGCCATAAACGGTACGATGATCTGGCTTACTGTTGCAATTCTTTTCAGTCCTCCGATCAGGATTGCTGCCACGCAGAACGCCAGGATCAGAGAAGAAATAACAACTGCTACAGAATATTCACCCAGAAACGGGATGTTGATGCAGTTTGTTTTGTTTGGATCAAAGAAGTTCTGTACTGCACTTGAGATACCATTTACCTGGCTGAATGTACCAATACCAAAAAGACCTACACAAACACCAAAGAAAGCAAAAATCTTACCGAGCCATCTCCATTTTGTTCCCATACCTTTTTCGATATAGTAGAATGGTCCTCCGAGACTATGTCCATCTGCTGCGACCACACGGTACTTAACTGCCAGCAGACCTTCGGAATACTTGGTTGCCATTCCAAAGAATGCTGCTACGATCATCCAGAAAAGCGCTCCCGGACCTCCCGCACAAACTGCTGTTGCAACACCAACGATATTACCTGTACCGATGGTTGCACTCAGTGCTGTACATAACGCAGCAAAACTGGAAATCTCACCGTCGCCTTCTTCCTCGTTCTTAAACATCCATTTCAGTGCCAGTGGAAGACGACGCACCTGGAGCAGTCCAAGTCTGCATGTAAGAAGAACACCGCCGGCAATGATTAATACCATAAGCGGCACTCCCCAGACTTTGTCATCCACTGCAACTAAGAAATTATTGATTGCTTCCCACATCTCAAAAAGTTCTCCTTTATATGTATTTTTCAGCATTATAAAAAGGGGAAAATAAAGATAAGAATCGTCCTCCACTGAACGGCTGAGAATCAAAAATAATCAGACAATAAAAATAGAATAAATAAAAGAATAAAATCAGGATGTAATTATAAAAAGCATCCTCTGTCCTTTTGCCTGAGAGATTCAAAACGCTTGCGCGTCGCTTGCACCTTCGGCCCCTGTATCAAAACAGGTGTCTCCAGAGATACGATCCATTTACAGTTTCTGTCCGACAAAACGGATACCTGAGAGTTTTACTCCTTCGGTGGGCCATAGCCTCTTTCCTGCAAACTTCACCTCGTTATTGCTGTTACTGCGTTATACTATAGTGCTAAATTCCCATGATGTCAAGAGGGAAAAAATATTCTTCCCCCTTGAAATTTTTTTTATTTCGGGCTAACGATCTTTCCGGCTACTGCACATGCTGCTGCTGTTTTCGGTGATGCCAGATAAATTTCCACCTTGGAAGTTCCCATACGGCCAAGGAAATTACGGTTATTTGTTGCCACAACACGCTCTCCGTCCGTAAGAATACCTCCTGCTCGTCCACAGCACAGTCCACATCCCGGATGTGTGATCATTGCACCTGCTTCTGCCAGAGTATCCAGGATTCCAAGTTCAATAGCCTGTCTGTATATTTTACGGCTTGCCGGTGTAACGATCAGTTTTACATAGTCAGCAACTTTCTTTCCTTTGAGGACTTCAGCTGCCGCTGCAAGGTCTTCCAGACGGCCATTTGTACAGGAACCGATAAATACCTGATCGATCTCAGTTCCCTCCAGTGTACTGACATCACGGATCTTGTCTACCTGAGACGGGCATGCCATGACCGGAACAAGATCTTCTGCACGATAAGTCACTGTTTTGAGATATTTTGCATCCTCGTCCCCGACAAGACTCTTCTGAAATTCATTCAGTTCGATTTCACAATATTCTGCTGTTTTTTCATCCGGAGTAAAGAGTGCACATTTTGCCCCAGCTTCAATCGCCATATTTGCAATCGTCATACGGCTCGCCACTGACATATTCTTTACTGCACTTCCTGTAAACTCCAGTGCACGGTAAGTAGCTCCGTCTGCTCCAAGATCACCGATCAGCCGAAGAATCACATCCTTCGACATAACATTATTTGGGAGTTCCCCGTCAATCACCACTTTGATGGTCTCCGGAACCTTGATCCACATGGTTCCGGTTCCGAGGATACTTGCCATCTCTGTGTATCCGATACCGGAAGAAAACGCACCGACACATCCGTATGTGGTGGTATGGCTGTCTGTACCAAATACAATATTTCCCGGTTTTACATAGCCGGCTTCTGTCATTAACTGATGACAGATTCCATCACTTCTGTGAACATTTTTCATTCCATATTTTTCTGCAAAAGCATCTCCCTCATGGAAATGTCTGGTGTCATCAAGCTGACTTGCAGGAACAAGATGATCATAGATCAGAACTACTTTATCCGGATCCCAGAGCTTCTGAAATCCCATTTCTTCGAATTTCTCTGCAACAAATGGAATAAAAATATCATGGATCATCACTCTGTCTACATTGACAGTTACAATATCGCCTGGTTTTACGGCATGACCCACATTGTTTCTTATAATCTTTTCGATAACTGTTTCGCCCATCTGCTTTTCCTCCTTAGTCCAGTCCATTCAGTTTACGCATGGCTTTTACAAGTCCACCGGCCTGGATGATGCTCATCAGATTTTCCGGCAGAGAAGCGATCGGATACTGTTTTCCATTGTAATCCACATGTTCATTCATAACAACCGTCACGGTATCTCCCTCTTTCATATCATCGTGAAGATCCGGCTGTTCGATCAAAAGAAGTCCATTGTTGATTGAATTTCTGAAGAAAATTCTTGCAAATGATTTTGCAATAACGCACTGTATTCCCAGTGCTTTGATAATCTCAGGTGCCTGCTCTCTGGAAGAACCGCAGCCGAAGTTTTTGCCGGCAACAATAATATCACCTTTCTGGATCTGTCCTGCCAGCTCCGGACGGAGCGGACTGAATCCATACTGTTTCATATCATCAATTGTTTTGAGTGCCAGATATTCTGTCGGAATGATGATATCCGTATCAATATCATCACCAAGCACCCATACTTTCCCTGTAAACTTTTCCATAATCCGTATATACCTCACTAAATATAATGATAACTGTTCAGTACCCTCACAGTTATGAGTCAAAATGCATTCCAAATCACCTTCGGTGATAGCATTTTGCCTTGTATGTCTCGGGATTTTGGCAAAAAACATGCCAAAACACCTCGCGGGATACTACCTTCTGAATAATTACATATAATGATTCTGTGCTGTGATCAGATTTCTGATGGAAGTGCAATTTTTCCTGCAATAGCAGATGCGGTAACAGTTGCCGCAGAGCCAAGATATACCTTTGAGCTCGGATGTCCTGCACGTCCTTTGAAATTACGTGTTCCTGTGCTGATCAGAACCTCGTTTTCTCCAATGACACCCTGGCAGCTTCCCCAGCATACACTGCAGTTCGGATTCATCACGATAGCGCCTGCTTCCATAAAGATGTCGATCAGTCCTTCTTTCAACGCCTGACGGTAGATAGTCTGGCTTGCCGGAACAACGAGGAAACGTACCTTATCTGATACTTTCTTTCCTTTGATGATCTCGGCGCCTACACGCAGATCCTCGATACGTCCGTTGTTGCAGGAACCAAGGAATGCTTCGTTGATTTCAATTCCGCATGCTTCTTCTGCCGGTACAACATTATCTACAAAATCCGGTTTTGCAACTACCGGACGGACTTTTGAAAGATCAAAGGTGTATTCTCTTATATATTTTGCATCCGGATCGCTGTGGAATACAGCTTTTGGCTCACGTCCGTGTTCTTTGAGGTATTCCATTGCTTTTTCGTCTGCTTCAAAGATACCTGTCTTTGCACCTGCCTCTACTGCCATGTTGCAGAGAGTCATACGGTCACTGATGCTTAAAGTTTTTGCACCTTCTCCGGTGAATTCCATTACCTGATAGTTGCATCCGTTTGCGCCTACTTCACCAATAATGGTAAGAATCAGATCACGGGCGGTAACACCTTCCGGAAGCTTTCCTGTCAGATTAAACTTTACAGATTCAGGAACCAGTACCCAGGAAGTTCCTGTCACCATTCCATAGAGGAAGTCTGTACATCCGACACCGGTACCAAATGCACCAAGTGCACCATAAGAACAGGTATGGCTGTCCGCACCAAAGATCAGTTCACCCGGGCGAACATAATTCTCGATCATAACCTGGTGGCAGACTCCTTTGCCTTCCCAGAAATCAATGTTGTTTTCTTTTGCAAAATCTCTCATTTTCTTCTGGGATGCCGCTGTCTTCGGGCAGTCAGACGGTACATTATGGTCAACAATAAAAACGAGTTTCTTTGTATCTGCAATATGAGGATGGTTCAGTTTGTTTTTGTACATATCTACAGTCAGATGAGTGGTTCCATCATTGCTCATCAGACGGTCAAGCTGTACGGTATGGATATCACCTGGCTTTACGCTGTCTACACCAGCCGCTGCTGCGATGATTTTTTCTGCGATTGTCATTCCCATGGTTATTTCTCCTCCTTGTTCAGTGAAGCAATCAGACCGCCCTGATTCAGAATTCCCTGCATATATTCTGGGAGCTTGGTACAGGTATAGGTCTTTCCATTTGCAGTGGCTGTACCGTCGGACATATGAAGTTCCATGGAATCTCCGGTCTTGACATCATCCGGAAGATCTTTACAGACAATTGCCGGAAGTCCGATATTGATCGCATTTCTAAAGAAAATTCTGGCAAAAGATTTGGCGATAACTGCCTGAACGCCAAGAGCTTTGAGAACTCCCGGTGCCTGCTCTCTGGAAGAACCACAGCCAAAGTTTTCACCACCTACCACGAAATCTCCTGGTTTTACTTTCTTGGCAAAATCAGGATCCAGTGATTCAAATGCATGGTCTTTCATCTCATCCAGGTTCGGCAGAAGCAGATACTGGGATGCGATGATCTGATCTGTATCAAGATCATTATGAAACTTAAAAATTGTTCCTCTTTCCATAATAATGACTCCTCTCTATGTATAAGTATTCATTTTCTCTCTATTCTACCACAAAATCCACCATTAGCAAAATGGATATTTATAAGAATTATGCATTCGATGCGAAATATTATAAAAAAGCCTGACCTTCACCTCATGTTCTATCGTGAAAGCCAGACCTTGTAAATTATACGCTCTTTATATTACTTTATGCCGCAGCCATTTGCGGCTATGAAATCTCCATGTAAAAATAATACTTCGCACTGTCCAGTCTGCAAACATACCGATCCAGACTCCCATAGGTCCAAATCCCAGTCTTCTGATAAGAAATACACACAGACAGAATCTGCAGACCCACATCGTACAGCAGGATGTGATCATGGAAAATTTTACATCGCCGGCAGCTCGAAGCCCATATCCGGGTATGAATGCCATAATCCATACAAGCGGCTTTACAATTGTGATCCACATCATCATATGAAAACACATATCTGCACTTTCTTTTTCCATACCACCAAGGATTGTGATTGGTTTTGTCAGTGCAAATACACCAAGACAGCTTATGATGATAATAACTTCTGCGATCACGCAGAGTTTTTTTATGTAATAGACTGCTTCATCCTGTCTTCCTGCACCAAGACATTGTCCGACAATCGTCATCAGACCAACTCCGACTCCGATTGCTGCAATACCATTTAGATTTTCCAGGATATTTGTCATTGCCTGTGCTGCGATCGCCGCTGTTCCCAGCGTAGAAACTGTAGACTGGATTGCCAGCTTTCCAAGCTGAAACATACTGTTTTCCACACCGGATGGAATTCCTATTCCAAGGATACGTTTTATCATAGACCAGTTCGGACGGATTCTGATATAATCACGCACTACGATCTCCTGACGGTCTTTTCTGAGCTGGATCAGTACTACGACTGCACAGAAGACACGGGAGATCAGTGTAGAGAGTGCCGCTCCCGCCACTCCCATATGAAAGCCCCAGATCATAACCGCATTTCCGGCAATGTTCATCACATTTGAGATCATGGAGATAAGCATCGGTCCCTTTGTATTATCCTGCGCCCGAAAAATAGATGCTGCCGAATCATAAGCTGCAATAAACGGAAATGACAGAGCCGTGTAAAAGAAATAAGTTTCCGATGCTCTCATAACTTCTGCTTCTACTGAACCAAAGATCAGCCTGAGAAGTGGTTTCTGGAAAACAAGACAAATCAGACTTACTGCTGCCGAAATAGCTGTTATGATAAACAACACCTGTCTTGCAGATTCGTTTGCTTTTTCTTTGTTTCTCTGTCCTATGTACTGTGCACAGACGATTGCGCCGCCTGCCGCCAGTGCGGAAAATGCCTGAATGACAAGCACATTGATTGAGTCTACCAGCGATACTGCTGAGATTGCCGCCGAACCGACATTACTTACCATCATAGTATCCGCAGTTCCCATGATGGAGTTCAACAACTGTTCCAGCACAACCGGAATGAGAAGATTCCTGATCATGCGGTTCGTGAACATATGCTGTTGCTGTTCCATTTTTTCCTCAACTCCCAAGATCAATTTTCAAAAGCCGACATTTCTGCCGACTATGTCATTATCTTCCTTCCATTAAGAGAATGCAAGTTTTTATACAAAAACAAAGTGGTCATGTCTGCTTCCCATTACTGTTCATTCCGTTCACAGTAGCCACTTTCCTCTTATCTGCATTCATATGCAATTCGTGGTGTTCCATCCGACACATAAATGATTCCGCATCGTACAAATCCACATTTTTCAATCACATGCTGCATTACTTTATTGTCCTCATGTGTGTCTATCCTGAGATGCGGCATCTGTCCTTTGCAGTAATACATGATCCGTCCCAGAACACCATGAACGCTTCCGTCACTTGCCACTCTGTGTACGACGCCATATGGCTCAGCTGATATCCAGTTCCCCTGTTCAATCTTCAAATATGTCGGGTCTTCTCCTATCATGAATACAAATACTGCATGAATCTCCCCGGCATTGTCTGTCAGTGCATATAAATTTCCCTGTCGGATATCATCTTCCGTCAGATTTTCCGGTTCGTCTCCTTCGCCCCACTGTGTAAGATTACCATTGTCTCTCATGAAATTTCGTGCAATTCCATATATCTCCCGCGCTCTCGTAAGATCCTGTTCTGTTGCTTTTCTTATTATACAGGACATATTTTCCCTCGCTCTCTGTAAATTATAATAATTTCTTATAATACTCCCTGTTCCTTCATCTTCCTGGAAACATTCACATATCTTTTGCTATTTTCAAGATTTCTCAATTTTTCTTCCCAGGTAAGGTTTCGTTTGATCTTTGCCGGGCTTCCCATCACGAGAGAGCAATCTGGGATCACAGTATTCTTCGTCACAAGGCTTCCGGCACCTATGATGCAGTCGTTTCCAATCTTGGTGCCATCAAGAATCACTGCTCCCATTCCAATCAGGCTTCTGTCTCCGATCGTACAGCCATGGATCACTGCATTATGTCCTACGGTGACATTGTTTCCAATATGGACCGGCATGTTACGGCTTACATGGACGGTACAGTTTTCCTGAATATTCGACTCCTCCCCGATCACAACCGGCGCCTCGTCTCCACGGATCACTGTAAAATAAAGCACACAGCTGTCCCTCCCAATCGTCACATCCCCTACGAGTACAGACTGCTTTGAGATTCTCGCATCTTCTGATATTTTTACACTTTTATAATTCATGGTATTTTCCTCTAACTTCTACAATTCTACCAATATATTTTCAGTGTAGCAAACCCTGCTTTTGCTGTCAATCATTGAACACGATCACGTTGCTTACTTGAGATACAACAAAAGTGCCATACGATTTTCTACTGCTCTGTATGGCACTTACTTATAATTGCTATATTCTATTTTAATATGTAAAAATGCGAGAACAAGCCTGAGACTGCCTGACATAATACGCCAGATAGCCTCAGGCTCTATTAACATCAGTACCCTTCTCTTCGTCTTTCCTTCCGCAGCACATAGCGCTTTTCTCCGCCTTCCCATTCTGCCTTTTCAGACGCTGTCTCTACAATAAGACCTGGTACTTCTACTTTGTTGTCATTCTCATCCAGTGCTACCATAACTTCATAAGCTCTGTTGATCATCCTGCGTGTTCCATCCAACTCCTCTACATAAGTATCAATTCGCACCTCCATAGAGGTCCTGCCCACATAGGTCAGCTTCCCAATCAGCACAACTATATCTCCCAGATAAGCACCTGCTTTAAAATTCAGGTTATCTACACAGGCTGTTGTTACAATCGTACCGGCATGACGACGAGCTACAATCCCCGCCATCTCATCAATCCACTGCATTAACACTCCACCAAAGAGGCGCCCATAACAGTTGATATGTTTATTCATGACCAAAAATGTATTCTCTGTTTGGGAATCCTCTACCCGTTTCATTCTATGCACTTATTTTCCACCACTTTCCATATAGAATTCGCAAACTGCCGTCAACGAGTCTCTCCAACTGGCAAAACTTTCAGTTCTCAGAACATTCACAGGTCGTTTTTCTTATAATCAAAGTGGGCTCCATAATAATACGCTCTGTTTTCGCATCTTTGTCATTTAACTGTTTCAACATCAAATGCGCTGCTTTCTCACCCATTTCATCTACATGCTGGCTTATTGTCGTCAGTTCGATGCCATACATTGACGCCATTGCAATATCATCAAAACTTATGATCGACAAATCTTCAGGAATACGAATCCCCGCCTTCCTACAGCCATCCATAAAACCGATTGCAGTCATATCATTAACCACTACCATCGCACTTGGGCGCTCTTTTATTTCTAAAAATCGCTGTGCCAGTACCCGTCCTGTTTCTAATTTCAGATCACTCTCAAATACACATTCCTCATCAAAAGAAAAACCATAATTTTCAAGTACCTGTCGGTAACCCGCAAAACGCTGACTGGATGCAGAAGACACCCCTGGTCCTTTGACAAAGCCTATGTGACGATGTCCCAGTTCAATCAGATGCATAGTTGCCTGATATCCTGCCTGAAAATTATCAATCAACACCGAGTCTCCTGTGTAATATGGTAAAATACGGTTAACAAGCACCTTTGGCATTTCCATATTTTTCAGTCTCTCTTCTATTGCTTTTTCCTGTGCCGTTATCAAAATCAAACCTGCAAAATTAAATTGCTCTGTTAATTTCAAGAATTCCAGTTCTCTATCAATGTTATATTCACTGTTCAGAACCATTACCATATAACCATTGTCGTTAAGAATCCTCTGAATATTAAATGTCAAATCTGCATAAAACGGATTTCGAATATCTCCCAGTATCAATGCCACTATGTTCATCCGTCCCTTACTTAAACTCTGGGCTATCGTATTTGGCTGATATCCTATTTCATTGATAAAGTCCATCACTTTTTTACGAAGTTCCGGACCGACACCTTCATTTCCATTGATTACGCGAGAAACTGTTGATTTTGAAACGCCTAACATCTCCGCAACATCTGAAATGCCATACTTTCCATTCTTCATGCATTTTCTCCTTTTCTCTTCAATTTTACATCATGCACTTTCTTTTCGCAATAGATATTCTGGTAATAATATTTATCATTACTGTCGAAGCTTAGGTGCTCTGCTGTTCATCATCAGAATCACGATCAGAATAATTCCCTGGATCAGCGATCTTAATCCTGCGGCCATATTTAATGCCTGAAGAATATTTGTAATAAGTACCAGCACCAAAGCACCAAGAGCACCTCCAATAAATGTACCTTTTCCACCTGTCAGTTTGGTTCCACCAATAACTACTGCTGCAACAGAAAGCATCGTATAGCTTGCTTGCCATATTCATCTGTGCCGTTCCTGCATATCCAACCAGCATAAGCCCTGTAAATCCCGCCATAGCTCCACCAAACACATACGCCAGGATAATTATCTTTTTACTGTTGATACCACAGAGATTTGCCGCATTTCTATTATTACCTGCCAGAAACAGACTTCTTCCATAGCGGCTTCTTCTCAGGAACAGGATTTCCAGTAAAATCAGAATAATGATCACTACTGTTGGCAAGATTCTCAGTGGACCTACTAATGTTTTTGAGATTCCCTGTAATTCCTTTCCTACCATAACAGATGGCTGCCCTTTTGTAACCATGATTGAAAAGCCATCTACAACATTTGACATAATCAGCGTCATAACCAGCGGAACAACCTTTAACATTTGAACTCCGGTGCCATTAATTGCACCGACAACAGCTCCCATAAGCATAACAGCAGGAATCATTAAAATAAATGAGGCTACGCCAGATCCTACATTTATCATTGGACCAAAGAGAGCTGTCATAGACATGATTGCACCAACAGACATGTCAAGCCCACTGTCACCTGATATGATTACCGCTGCCTGGCCAATTGACGCAAGTGTAAGAATTGACGTTGTCATCAAAATACTTGAAATATTATTCATAGACAGAAAACCTTTGCTCAGACACTGTCCAAGAATTAAAAGAGCAACCGTTCCTATAATTGCCGGAAGATATGGATTGTTAAGCTTTTTCAGTGTTTTCATCTCTTTCCTCCTATAGCTCTCTTTATTTTTGTTTTGATTTCTTTATCTGATGCTGCAATAGACACTGTAACTCCAATCAGCAGGATCAGTCCCTGTATAAAGCTCTGTACTATAGAACTTAAATTTGCAGATACGACAATAGAAATCAGAATACTCAGGAAAGATGCGCCGAAAATACCACCCCATATTCCTCCGATTCCTCCATTCAGAGAAACACCTCCGATAACTGCCGCTGCGATAGAATTCATACTCATAGCAGATCCTACTGTCGGACTTCCGGCACATATATTGGCACTTATACAAATACCAGCAACTCCTGCCGCCAGACCGGCAAATGTATGCACAAAAAATCTTAACGCAGCAACATTTATTCCTGATGCATACGCCTTCTTTACATCTTTACCCAACGCATAAATATGCAATCCCACAGGTAATTTCATTACAAATATCCATATAAGCACAAGAATGGCTATCAATACTACAGGCGTCGGAATAATACCAAACATATTTCCTAGATACCAGTCACCAAAAGTGAAATCAATATAGCCACCAGGATATGGCAAAATCCATAATGCAATTCCTGCAAATGCAATTGATGTTGCAAATGTTGCCAGCAGCGGATTAACTCTCATGATGCCTACAACAAAACCATTAAACATTCCACACAGAACTGCAGTCAACAACCCCAGCAATGCAGCCTGCGGTACAGAAAATCCTTTCTCAAAAGCAGTAACAATAACCACATTTACCAGCGACACGATCGAACCAAGAGAAATATCAGTACCTGCAACAAGAATCGTAGCAGTTACACCGATTGCCACACAAATTGCACCTGCATTAGTGGAAATGAAGGATCGAAAAAAAGATACACTCAGTCCACCTGTCATTACTCCATTAATCCCAAGAAATATTACAAACAATAATAATGCCGGAAATGCATTCCATGACATCAGTTTCTTTACTTTGTTCATCTGATTTTATCCTCCTTTCAATTATGCCTGCATTTGTTTTTCTTCAATCGGCATAGATGCCGCCGAAATGTTCTCTCTTGTAATAGCATCGCCCTCAAGAATTGCAGAAATATGCCCTTCATACATAACAATAACCCTTGAACATTCTGCCATAGATGTAACATTTACCAGTTCATCATCATCACTGGAAATCATGATTACCGCATTTCCCTCTTCTGCAAGTTTCACAAACTCTTTATGAAGATCTGTTCTTGCTTTAACATCAATGCCTTTTGTAGGGTCATTTGCCAGAAGAAGCCGCGGCTTTGTGCTTAACCACCGTCCTACAACAACTTTCTGCTGGTTACCACCGCTCAATGCAGTAATCAACTGTCCGGGATTATCATATTTAACATTAAAGCTATCCAGGACAGACCTGGAATCACCGATTTTTTCATGTTTAACCAGTTCTTTCACTGCTGCAAGGTTCTCAGCCAGATTACGCTCTTGGAATGTTCCATCCCGTTCCCTGTCACCGGAAATAAATGCAAATCCATTTGAAACCGCCTGTCTGGAATTATGGATCGAAACCTCTTTGCCATTGATGTTGATTTTTATTTCTCCCAAGTTACCATACAGCGAATTGACAAGATCGGTCTGTCCATGTCCCTGCAGTCCTGCAACACCTATAATCTCTCCCTTTCTGATCTCCAGACTTTCTTCTGTTCCATATGAAGGAATTTTTATGTGTGGTGCTTTGATCAATATATCTTTTTCACTCTTTGCCTGTCGGTTTTTATGTTGTCTGCCAGTTTCTACCCTAGAACCTACCATCAGAGAAAGTAACTCACTCTCTGTTTTTTCCTGCATCGGATAAGTACCAAGTGTCTCTCCGTTTTTCATAATAGTGACACTGTCACACATAGCATATAATTCTGACATACGATGCGAAATAAACAAAACCATACATCCCTTTTTCTTCAGATCTTTTATAATATCATCAACGATTTCTACATCTTCTCTGTATAAAGCTGACGTGATCTCATCAATAATAAGAAGTTTTGGTTCCTGAACTAGTGCTTTGGCAAGTTCTACCATATACTGCTGGTTTGGTGCAAGATCTTCTACTTTTTTTGTCGCAATGTTTTCTAATTTCATCACCTCTAAAATTTCCAGCGACTTTTCTTTAATTCTTTTTTTATCTGTAAAAATGCCTTTTAAAGGTACGTCACATATGCAGATATTTTCTTCTACTGTCAGATTTCCGAACAGACTCAGTTCCTGGCTTGTCATTATTACATGATTTTTTTTCGCTTCTTTCGGTGATTTGAAATCAATCGATTGTCCGTCAAAAATAATTTCTCCGGAATTTTTACTTATCAGTCCACCCAGAGCTTTTGCCAATGTCGACTTTCCAGATCCATTTCCACCTAAAATAGCCCTGACTTCTCCATTTTCAATTTCCATTTCAGCGTGTTTTATTGCTACAACAGCACCATATTTTTTTGATATATTTTGAAAAATAAGCCCCATATTGCCTCCTCCTGTATCCTGTCTATATTAAAAACAGGACTGGCGGAGGCATCAACTACCGCCAGTCCCTGAATACGGTTTCTTTATTTGAATAATTTGTCGACAGCTTCGTCTGACATATAACCGTCTAATGCAGCCGTGTCAGCTGAATCTTTTAACAGTTCCATTGCTTCATCCAGTGAAATAGCTTCTGTATTTTCCAGTCCTTCCATCCACGTAGCGTCCGGCTGTGCTTCCTTGGTAACAACGTACGGCGGGGCTACCATGATTGTATTAATCAGATTTTCATCCATTGGATTTGCAACTAAATTAGCCTCATCGATTTCTTTTCCCTGAAGCAATCTCACAGCTACCTCAAGTGCTACAGTTGCATTACCTGGTGCATACGGAACACCAATTGTATTAAGATCTTCCATTTCTGCCCATTTTGCAAAGAAGGATTTTGTGTAATCTCCTGTCATAACCGGGATATCTTTACCGGCATTTTCATATGCTTTGATAACACCTTCTGCCATTACGTCCTGTTCAAGAATCGCATCAATACTGTCGTAGCTTGATAAAAATGTCGTCATAACGGACTGTGCATCTGTCTGTGACCAGTTTCCAGGTGCGGAAGTAAGAACATTTACATCTGGATATTCTGCCAGAACATCATCATTAGCCTGCTCACGAATAGTATCTGCCGCATTACCAGATACACCAGTGATCTTTACGATATCGCCTTTTCCTTCGATCTGTTCCATCAGCCATATTGCCTGGATCTTCTGCCATGTATAATTATCTCCACAGACACAGATCGTATCTTCATAAGCTGCCGGGTCATTTGCAATCACTACGAGAATTCCTTTTGCTTTTGCTTTCTCAACTGCGGATTTAATTGTTGTAGGAGATACCGCATCAATAAGAATTGCATCAACTCCTGAATCAATCATTGCATTTATCTGGTTTAGCTGCTCTGTTGCGTCACTGTTTGAGTTGGAGATCATATAATCAGAAATAATACCTTCTTCTTTATATTCTTCTGCCTTGTTTTCAAAATCCTCTACCATCTGTGCACGCCAGGTATTTCCCCAGTAACCATTTGACAGACCAATGTAGAATCCTTCTGTTTTCGCTTCTTTTTCTTCGTCTTTTGCATATGCACATACGCTGCTCATAGATACTGCCATTAAACCTGCCATAACGATTGCCAATGCTCTTTTTTTCATATTGTTTTCTCCTTATATAGTTTTGTATAGTTTTATTTTCCCCTAATAGATATTCTTATAAAACAGCTATAAACTTGTCAGAACCATCCTCAATAGCCGGTTCATGTCCTGGCAGAATATAATGTGCAAACTGTCGGATGCGTTCAAAGCTTTCATATGTTTCCGGAACCATTACCACGATATTCGGCTCCAGATTACCATTTACATTTTCTGCCACATTACAGATATCACCCGAAACACATACAACCCCATCCTTTGTATCAAACATTACTGACTGATGTCCTCTTGTATGTCCTGGTGTTGTAATTACTCTTAACCCTGGTAAGATTTCCGCATCTCCCTCAAGGAAGTTCCACTGAAAATAATTAACTGCATTTTTGTCATAGCAGAGTTTATCGTAAAAAGGTGCTTCCGGTACAAGAGGAGCAAATGCAGCCTCCCATTCTTTCTTCTGAACATAAAACCTGGCATTCTTAAATTCTCCGTTACTGCCACTATGGTCACAATGAAGATGTGTGTTGATAACAATATCAACGTCTTCAGAATTCCATCCCATTATTCTCTTAATTGCAGTTGTTGTAACCTGATCTGGAGTCTGTCTTACTCCCGGTTCCGCTTTTCTGTATTCTTGCAGATCACGAATTCCCGTATCTACAATTACCTTATGTGTTCCATCTGTTGCTCCCGCACACCAGATTGGAACTGTAATACGTTCGCCTTTCCCTTTAAAGTGTGTCATAGCTGAACGATCCAGTTCTATACTTCCTACCTGAATAGCCCGCACTGTCCATTTTACCATCCTAATACCTCCTTTATTTAAGATAACGATTTCTTTTGTAATCCCCGTTTAATTAAAATTTTGTTTAGAAAACGGTTTCTCGCTTTTGATAAGCAAAGTATACAATTTCATTTTCCAAAAATCAATAGTTTTTATACTTTTTAATCACGTTCATCTTATTTTACAAATATTTTTTCGTTATTTTGTGTATTTTTTCCATATTGACTTTCTATTGTTTTTATCTTATCATATTCGCATAAACGAAACCGTTTTCTTAAAAGGAGGTTAATTAAATGCTTTCTGGAACAGACAAATGGAAAGGGTTGATCGATTTCCAATTAGAACCATTAAATCCTGGTTCAGATATTTTATGTTATACCAATCTTTCCACAACACTGTATGATGCTTTATGTAAGACAGCGCAGTCGTTTCCAGACAAAACAGCGATTGTAGACAATTATGACCGTTCCTGTACCTATACAGATCTGCTGGCAAAGACAGACGCTTTTGCTTCTTATCTGTACCAAAAGCAGAATATTCACAGGAATAGTCACGTTGCTCTGATGATGTATAACTGTCTGGAATTCTGTGTATCGTTTCTTGCTTTGTTAAAACTTGGCGCTGTCACTATTCCACTCCCAAGTAAATACAAAAAGCAAGAAGTATCCTCGTTAGTAGAAAAAGCTGATGTGAGCTGTATCATCTGCGATCAGGATTTCTATAAATGGTTTGAAGATTTTGAAGCTCAGGGAATTCGACGCATCGCCTGTTCTGATATTGAAAAAGGCTATGGACTGGCTACTTATCATTCTCCTGAAACTGAAAGTCCGGTCTGCCATGATTCCTTTGATGACGCAATCATCATGTTCACATCGGGAACAACTTCTCAAAGCAAGGGCGTTGTGATCAAAAACTACAATATTATGAATGCAGTAGCTACGTATCAGAAAATCCTAAACATCACAGCTGACGATATTTCAGTGATTCCCATACCTATTTATCACGTTACAGGAATGGTTGCACTACTCGGTCTGTTCATACATTGCGGAGGAACCTTATATTTACACAAAATATTTAATGCCAGGCGGGTGCTTCAGTGTGTAAAAGAGCATAATATTACTTTTCTTCACGCATCACCTACAGTCTTTTCCATGCTTCTGGAAGAAAAAGATTTATTTCCATCTCTTCCGACGCTGAAACAGTTTGCATGCGGAAGCAGTAACATGCCGAAAGAAAAACTCACCGCCATACACAACTGGCTTCCTCATTCTGTTTTTCATACAGTATATGGACTGACAGAAACAACCTCTCCAGCTACTATTTTTCCTGGTGATGCGAGTACCAGTCCTTATATCGGTTCTTCCGGTTTTCCGGTTCCCGGAACTGTTTTTGAAATACGCGATGACAATGGCACTCCACTGAAAGACGGTCAAATCGGAGAAATATGGATTCATGGCAATGTGGTACTTACTTCCTACTATAAAACAGATACTCCTTCTCTGAAGGATGGATGGCTTGGAACCGGAGATCTGGGATATTTTAATGAAAAAGGTTATCTGTTCGTAGTGGATCGCAAAAAAGATATGATCAACCGGGGAGGTGAAAAAATCTGCAGCTTTGATGTAGAAAATGAAATTTATAAGTTAAAAGGAGTAAATGAAGCAGCTGTTGTAGGTATTCCGGACGATGTTTACGGCGAAGTCGCAGCGGCTCTTGTAAAACTTGATCCCGGAAGTGATCTAGACGAACCTAAAATCCAGGCACTTCTGCACAAAAAAATTGCAAAATACAAAATTCCAAAGCGAATTCTCATTACTGATGAAATTCCCCTTACTCCTAACGGTAAGATAGACAAACGTGCTATTCGGAAAATGTTCTGAAGCACCAATATGACAGGAGGACATTATGAAAAAGCCAAAATTTGTAACCGGCGAAGAAGCCGCAGCTATGATAAAAGATGACAGTACCATTGCAACAATAGGCATGACCCTGGTTTCTGCATCTGAAACTATTCTGAAAGCTATCGAAAAGCGTTTCCTTGAAACAGGAAGTCCCAACCATCTGACACTGGTTCACTCCTGCGGACAGAGCGACCGTGACAGAGGTATACAGCATTTCTCACATGAAGAAATGCTGTACCGTATCATCGGAGGACACTGGGGTCTGCAGCCACGTATGATGAAACTTATCTCAGAAAATAAAATCCTTGCCTACTGTATTCCTCAGGGACAGTTCGCTCAGCTGTACCGCAGTATGGCAGGAGGTGAACCTGGAAAAATCACCAAAGTAGGTCTTGGAACTTTTATTGATCCGCGTATTGATGGTGGAAAAATGAATGCCATTACAAAAGACGCACCCGATATTGTAGATGTTGTCACAATTGATGGTGAAGAATACATGCGCTATAAGCCAATTCCACTTGATTACTGTATTATCCGGGGAACTTATGTAGATGACATGGGAAACCTCACCACAGATGAAGAAGCAATGCAGCTGGAAGTATTTTCCGCTGTTATGGCCTGCAAGAAATTCGGCGGCAAAGTTATCGCCCAGGCAAAATATAAAGTAAAATCCGGTACTCTTCACTGCAAGCGAGTTACTGTTCCGGGAATCTTTATTGACGCAGTTGTTATGTGTCCGAATCCAGAAGAGGATCATCGTCAGACACACAGTTTTGCATTTGATCCTGCCTACTGTGGAGACATCAAAGTTCCTGTTTCCGATTCTGATGCACTTCCTATGAACCTCCGCAAAGTCATTGGACGACGTGCTCTCATGGAACTTCAGGTTGACGATGTACTGAATGTAGGAACTGGTATTCCCAATGATGTTGTCGGCCCGATCATCTCCGAAGAAGGTGTTGGCGACGATGTAACTGTCACTGTAGAATCAGGTATTTACGGTGGTATTCCTATGGGTGGTATTGATTTTGGTATCGCCAAAAACAATTTTGCACTCTTAAGACACGATGACCAGTTTGACTACTATAATGGTGCCGGCGTAGATGTCACCTACATGGGTGCCGGTGAAATTGATCCGGACGGAAATGTCAATGCAACCAGACTCGGTCCAAATCCTACCGGAGCCGGTGGTTTTATCGATATAACAACCAATGCCAAACATGTTGTCTTCTGCTCTTCTTTTACAGGGAAGGGTCTCGACTGCTCGTTTGAGAATGGTCATCTTCATATCAATAAAGAAGGCAGTCTTATCAAATTTGTAAATAAAGTACAACAGATTTCCTATAATGGAAAAATAGCCAGAGAAAAACATCAGAAAATGCATTATATCACAGAACGTGCTGTATTTGAACTCAGACCAGAAGGACTTGTGCTTACAGAAATTGCCCCTGGCATTGACCTTCAGACCCAGATTCTTGATCTGATGGAGTTCAAACCAATCATCAGTGAAAATCTGAAAGAAATGAATCCGGCAATTTTCTCTGAAGCAATACCCTACGGACTGAAAGATATCATTCGTAACCATTAAAATTTTTAACATAAAAAATCATTTAGGAGGATTATATCATGAGATTAAAAGACAAAGTAGCAATTGTAACAGGTTCCGGACGTGGTCTGGGAAAAGGAATTGCCATGAAACTCGCAGAAGAAGGTGCAAAAGTAGTTGTCGCTGATATGGCACCTGCTGATGATACAGTTGCGGAAATCGTTGCAAAAGGGGGGACAGCTTCGGCTTTTGCTGTAAACGTTTCCAAACAGGAAGAAGTACATGCACTGGTAAAATACGCCATTGACACTTATGGAACGCTGGATATTATGGTAAACAACGCAGGTATCAACCGTGATGGCATGCTTCACAAAATGCCTGTAGAAAACTGGCAGATGGTAATTGATGTCGATCTTACAGGCGTATTCTTTGGTACCCAGGAAGCTCTGAAACACATGCGTGCTCAGGGAAGCGGACGTATTATCAATATTTCTTCCGGAAGCTGGCTTGGAAATATCGGACAGGCTAATTACGCCGCTGCCAAAGCAGGCGTTGTAGGTCTCACTAAAACCGCCGCACGAGAAAGTGCCTGCAAAGGCATCACATGCAACGCCATCTGCCCTGGATTCATTGAAACCGATATGACTCTTAAACTGAAAGAAGTAAATAATGGAGCCGCATGGGACAGCATGATGCAGAGAATCCCTATGGGATATGCAGGTAAACCTTCTGACGTAGGAAATATGGTTGCCTTTCTTGCATCTGATGAGGCTGCCTATATCACCTCAGAAGTTATCAATGTCGGTGGTGGAATGATCGTTTGAGCAAGTCAAAATTTCAGCTGATTTATGTCATAAAAAATATGGAGGAACTCAAAATGAAAGATGTAGTAATTGTAAGTGGTGTACGTCTCCCTGTAGGAAGTTACGGTGGTAACCTGAAAAGTATTTCTGCTATTGACATGGGAGCTATGGTTGTAAAAGAAGCAGTTAACCGCGCAGGAATCCAGCCGTCAGATGTTGATGAGGTTATCATCGGACAGGTAGGACAGATTGCAGAAAATGGATTTGTAGCAAGAGCGATCAGTCTGAAAGCCGGCATGCCAAAAGAAACAACTGCTTATTCTGTAAACAGACAGTGCGGTTCTTCCCTTCAGTCCATTGCAGATGCTGTTATGGAAATCCAGACTGGACAGGCTGATGTTGTAGTTGCCGGAGGTGCAGAGAATATTTCTCAGCTTCCGTATTATGTAAAAGATGCCCGCTGGGGCGCACGTATGGGACACAAAACATTCGAGGATGGAGTCATTGATATCCTGACCTGGCCATTGGATGGAAATCATAATGGTGTGACCGCAGAAAACGTGGCATCAAAATATAATGTAACCAGAGAAGAACAGGACGAATTCGCTCTTGAAAGTCATCAGCGTGCTGTGGCAGCTATCAAAGCAGGAAAATTCAAAGATGAAATTCTCCCGGTTGAATTAAAAGACCGAAAAGGTAATGTGACTGTTTTTGATACAGATGAAGGTCCAAGAGAAGGTCAGACTCTTGAAAAGTTGGCAAAACTCCGTCCTTGTTTCGTAAAAGGTGGCACTGTTACCGCCGGCAACTCTTCAAGTCTTAACGATGGTGCAGCTGCAGTTGTAATTATGTCTGCTGACAAGGCAAAAGAACTCGGCGTTACTCCCAAACTGAAAATTGTTGATTTTGCAGTAGCAGGTTTTGATGCTGAACTGATGGGATACTCCCCAAAATTCTCCAGTGAAAAGCTGGCATTAAAACTTGGCATCAACCTGAAAGACATTGATATGTTTGAAATCAACGAAGCGTTTGCTAGTCAAGCTTATGCCGTAAGAAGAGACCTTGGTCTTGACAAAGACAAGGTAAACATCTATGGTGGTGGTATTTCCATTGGACATCCAATCGGCGCGACCGGATGTGTGCTTACCGTAAAAGTTCTCTATGAATTAATGAGAACAGACAAGAAGGATGCCATGATTAGTATGTGCATTGGCGGTGGACAGGGTATCTCCATGTACTTCACCAAATGTTAAACTTCTTAATCTCCCCCTTTTTTACACAGATAAATTCCTACGAAGAAAAGAGGCTGTTACACTGGATATTTCCGGGTGGCAGCCCCTTTTTTGTTACCCCAGACAGTACAGTTCTCTACATAAATGTGGTAATTTCTGATAGCAGAACTGGTACAAATTTCATATTACGTTCTACAATATCTTCCGAAAACGATTTTTTTCAGAAATCCCCTTTCTGCTTCCAGCTCCGATCCTGTTCTTGAATTCATATGGCGTACATCCCATCTGGCTGCGGAAAACTTTACCGAAATAGCTGGCTGAATAGAAACCACAGTTCTGCGAAACAGTCGTGATCGTCTCAGAGGTATTTCTCAGCATGGTACACGCCATCTGCAGGCGGTACTCTTTGAGATAAGCACCCGGTGAAATATGGATTTCTTCCTGAAAACATCGAAGTGCTTCTCTTTTGCTTACTTTCGCAACAGCCGCAATATCGCTCAGAGAATTTTCATTTCCATACTCCTGATGGATAAAAGTCAGCATTTCTTTGAGACGTTCTTCCTTTTCTGAGGTACGAAGTTTTGCTGATTCTGCCTCCACACCTAACATGTGAATAAAATCGATCCACATCTCTGCCATCTTATTGCGAAAGGCCATCTCATATCCAAATGCCTTTTTATCCTGGATTCGATCCATTTCCTGCATATCTTCCAGCACTTTCCTCTGCATTTCACTCTCCTGGTACAGCACCGCCGCCTGAAATTTATAATCCTGCAGAACAGATCTGATATATTTTTTATCCAGAAAACTCCCCTCTTCGGCCAGAAACTCGGGACGCAGCATAAAAACCTGATATCTGACATATCCTGTGCCTTTTTGGACAGTTACCTGATGCATTACATTTGCATTTACAAAAATTTCCTCTATTCTTTTCAAGCATATCTGCTTTCCAGCTGTCCAATACTCTAATTCTCCTTCCAGCACATAAACAAACTCCAATTCTTCATGCCAATGCCATGTGATGATCTGTTTTTTCCGCTTTCAGTCACCTCTCTGATGCAACAGGGATAGTCTGATTTCAGATCAAACATATCCTCTTTATTCGTATCTGTAACGATCAGATCCTCTGGAAACATTCCTTCACCTCTTTTTGATTTGGCGTTATTTTACCATATATTTGGCGATATTTCTATTATATAAGCGTTATTTTTATAAAAACGAATAACTTACACAAACGTTCAAAAGGAGGATTGTTTATGACTTACGATTTATTCCATCAGTTACTCTATATCAGCTCCAAACAGAACGATTCCTCTGAATTTCTTCATAAACTGGAATCTATGACTGCTTCTGAAGTCCTGCAGCACTACACATCCTTACAGATTCCTCCTGAAAATTCAGAACCTGCACCCGATTCTGTGAATCTTTTATAAGTTACGTAAAAAATCCCCCGAAATCGACACTCTTGTAAAGTGTTTCCGAATTTCGGGGGATTGAAAGATTCTGATTTAAATCAGATCAGTGATTACATTCCAGCCTGAGCTGCAACTTCTGCTGCAAAGTCATCCTGACGTTTTTCGATACCATCACCTGTCTCGTAACGAACGAAACCTTTGATTGTGATCTTAGCGCCGTTTGCTTTTGCAACTTCTTCTACGTATTTACCAACGGACTGTTTTCCGTCTTCTGCTTTAACGTATACCTGGTCAAGAAGGCAGATTTCTTTGAGTTCTTTCTTGATACGTCCAGTGATCATACCCTGGATAACCTTTTCCGGTTTCTGGGATTCCTTAGGATCGTTCTGAATCTGAGCAAGAAGGATTTCTTTTTCATGCTCGATATACTCAGCACTTACTTCGCTGTCGCTTGTGTACTGCGGTTTCAGAGCTGCGATCTGCATTGCTACGTTTCTAGCCATTTCTTTAACTGCATCGTTAACAACATCTGTCTCAACGTCTACAAGAACGCCGATCTTTCCACCCATATGTGTGTAGGAAGCAACGAAACCGTTGTCTTCTTTCACCTGAGCGAATCTTCTGATGTTCATGTTCTCGCCGATAACTGCAACCTGAGCTGCAAGAGCTTCTTTTACAGTCTTGGTTGTATCAAGTGCCCATGCTTCAGCAAGGAAAGCATCGATATCTGCTGCGGAAGTAGTAAGTGCCTGTGCTGCAACGTCTGCAACATAGCTCTGGAATTTTTCGTTTTTAGCAACGAAGTCTGTCTCAGAGTTAACTTCTACAACAACTGCGCTCTTACCGTCTTCAGCAACGAGAGTCTTGCAAAGACCTTCTGCTGCAACACGGCTTGCTTTTTTCTGAGCTGTAGCAAGACCTTTTTCACGCAGGAATTCTACTGCTTTGTCCATATCGCCATCTGTAGCTGTAAGAGCTTTCTTACAATCCATCATTCCGGCACCGGTCAGTTCTCTTAATTCTTTTACCTGAGCTGCTGTAATAGCCATTGTATTTTCCTCCTGGAATTATTAAATTAATTATTCCTCTGTAGCTTCTTCAACTTCTGCTTCTTCAGCTTCTGTTGTTCCCTGATTTGCTTCGATAACAGCATCTGCCATTTTAGAAACGATCAGTTTTACGGCACGGATAGCATCATCGTTACCCGGGATCACATAGTCAAGTTCTTCCGGATCACAGTTTGTATCGCAGATACCGATAAGCGGAATACCTAATGTATGAGCTTCCTGAACGCAGATTCTTTCTTTCTTAGGATCAACGATGAAGATTGCGTCTGGGAGACGTTTCATCTCTTTGATACCGCCAAGGTTTTTCTGCAGTTTAGCAAGTTCTTTTCTTAATTCAATAACTTCTTTCTTTGGAAGTACTTCGAAAGTTCCGTCAGCTTCCATAGCTTCGATCTCTTTCAGTCTTGCAATACGGCTCTGGATTGTCTTGAAGTTTGTAAGCATACCTCCAAGCCATCTTTCGTTTACATAGTACTGTCCGCAACGCTCTGCTTCAACTTTGATAGCATCCTGAGCCTGTTTTTTAGTACCAACGAAAAGAATGTTTCCGCCGTTAGCTACGATATCAGCTACTGCATTGTAAGCATCGTCAACCATACCTACAGACTGCTGAAGGTCGATGATATAGATACCATTTCTTTCTGTGTAGATGTACGGAGCCATTTTAGGGTTCCATCTTCTTGTCTGATGTCCGAAATGAACACCTGCTTCCAAAAGCTGTTTCATTGAAATAACGCTCATGATTTTTCTCCTTTTTGGTTAAATTCTTCCGCACAGATCACTTTCTATCCGGACCCAACCTCACACTGTAAGGGCACCATCCATCGGAATCTCTGTACGTGACTTTTTATTTGTGTGTCTCTGCACACATTACAACTTCTAGAGTATAGCATAAGAAAACCCTCTGTGTAAAGAGGGTTTTCGCAGTTTTTGTTAACTTTTTGTGATATTGTAACTGTTTACGGTGGAAGTTACTCCGTGCGGTTCAGAAATACCACTACGTTTTCTATTCAGTGCATGCGCTTATTTGCCGTCAGTCGCGCAAACTCGGCTTCGCCTCAGACAGTGCGCTTGGTGACGGCAGCTTGCCAGCACTTCATGACGAAAGCCTCGTAAGTATTTCTGTCCCTGCACGGAAGAACTTTCCACCTGCGATATGTTACAAAAGCAAACGCATTTATTTACAGGGAACTGTGAGGATACTAAACAGTTACGATATTGTCATAAAACAGCCAGAAAAATCTCCTGTACATAGCTCATATAATACTCGTGAGGCTTTCGTCATGAGATGCAGGCAAACTGTCACCACCAAGCACATTGTTCGAGGCTTCGCCGAGTTTGTGCGACTGGTGACAAATAAGTGCATGCATCGAATAGAAAACGCAACGGTATTTTTGAGCCTGTACAGGAAATCTTCTGGCGTATTATACAATATCACATATCCCTACTACCTTCTAAGTACTCTTACTTCCTCCTCAGTCAACGGGCGGCAATCTCCCTTCTTCAGGTCATCCGGCAGAGTAAGGGATCCCATGGCGATTCTCTTGAGATAGATGACAGGAGTTCCAACTGCTGCCATCATGCGTTTCACCTGATGGAATTTTCCTTCATGAATCGTCAGATGCAGTTCTGTATAGACTTCTGGCAGATTTTCTCGGCGGACGCGTCCTGGTTCTGGTTCACCTGCGCCCTCCCAGCTGCCGCCTACAATCTCTGCTTTTGCAGGCATCGTCAGATTTTTTTCACCGATATCTACACCGTTTTCCAGTTTTTCAATCTTTTCCACTGTAAGCTTTCCTTCCACGCGGACGAAGTAGGTTTTATCCACATGTTTTCCCGGTGCAAGAAGCTCATGTGCCAGCATACCGTCATCTGTAATAAGAAGTAATCCCTCTGTGTCTTTGTCAAGTCTTCCTACCGGAAAAAGCCCTTTCCTGTCAGATGGTACATATTCCATTACTGTTCTGTCATTGCGGTCTTCTGTGGCACTGACGCAGCCGGCAGGTTTATTCAGAAGATAATAGACAAACTCCGGTGCTGCACTGACCATTTTCCCGGCAAATATAACTTCATCCTTATCCGGATCAACTTTCAGTTCCGGTTTCTTAGCCGGTGTTCCATTGACCTGAACCTGTCCTTTCTGTATGAATTTTTTCACTTCACTTCTGGTTCCTTTTCCTGCATCTGCAAGAAATTTGTCCAGCCTTACTGCCTTTGCCATATCTACTCCTTATTCTGTCTCAGATGAATCTGAATCGCTGCTGCTTTCCAGATAGATTGAAGTTGGTTCATCTGCTCCACCTATAATTTCCTGTGAGGTCAGATTTTCACCATCATCTATATATCCAGTTGCTTCATTTATTGCCGGTGCATCCATCTGCATACTACTCTGTGTGATTCCCAGCTCTGTAATTTTTTCTTTTACGAAATCAGGCAGTTTCTCTGTCTTCAATCCATATCCATTCACAGCCTCGCCTTTATCCGTATACACAGATACATAAATATTCTGATAGATCTCGGAATCTTTGTCAACGTATCCATTATATCTTACAGTCAATGCCTCTTTCAGAGCTTTTATTTCTTCTTGATTTTCATACGTCACATCTTCCTGCTGACCATTTTCATCATTAAAATAGCTCAGCATGATCTTTTCAATATCCAGATCTTCTACCGTCAGAGGATAACCTGTTTCCTTAAGAACTGCAAGAGTATTTTTAAATGAAGGATATATACCGACTATCCATTCTGCATACTGTACATCTGCATTAGTATTTCCCGGCATCATATTATTCACATTCTGTTTGCCAGGAAACTGATAAGCAAAATCAATTTTAACCTCAGGTGTCTGCAGGAAATCTTCTGCTGTTGCAGCGTTCACATCCTTCTTCATTGCTTCCAGGAGCTGCTTTATTTTGTCAGGATCATTCTGGAAGATACTGTATCCATTTCCACTTGCATCGTTCAGTCCAATATTTTTCAGATATTTCTGATCAAGCTCAAGAAAACCAAATTTCTGTTCTTTCAGATTTTCTTCTTCATATAAACCTTTTACAAGCGAGTTTAACGTTTCTGTCTTTATCCAGTATTTTCGGTAGATTTCTCTTCCAGATTTAAGTGTGTATTTTATACTTGAATAATATGTATAATCTCCGTCGATTGCCTCACTTTTTGGATTGCCGGCAACGATATCCTGAAGAGCCCTATAAGTCTGGTCGCCTATACCATTTTTACCCGTAAATGCCATAGCAGGTTCTGCCCAGTTATTTGCACCTGTTATTTTATAGTCTCCATCTTTTGTCTTTTGAACATTCTCATAATAGTCCTGATCAAAAGACATCATGTTGAGATTCACAGATGCAATATCTTCCTGTTTTGGAATATAGCTTTCAAAATGCAGCAGGTCTTTCTGATAGATCAGCGCACAGACCGCTACAAATGCTCCTGCAATTACCAGCTGTAACTTTTTCGCAAAAAAGCCCTGAAAGCTCATCTGATATATTGTTTCTAACAGCCCGTGCATTACGACTGTTCCAAGTATCATTCCGAAAACCCACCAGAGAATTCTGATTTTTCCGGTAGTAAGCGGATAGAATATCCAGCCGACTGCAAGGCCGCCCGGAACCACGACCATAAATCTCACTACCGTTGAAACCCACGGATAAACCATAGATTTTCCTGCTGATTCTGATGGTCTTTTCTTATATGCAATCCATGCCAGAACTCCAAGTACAATGCCAAGAATAATGACTGCTGCAACTAATTTTCCTGCCTTTCCTTCCGCATAAGCACTGACCATATCAAGAATCAACGTTCCCGGAGATGCAGAGTGCAAAAGCGTATTAAAGCCACCATACTGGTATTCCGAGAAGAAGGTATGCCAAAATGACTGTCCATAGGCTACAAGGAGCAGATTGAGTACAATACCATACAGGTACATACCTCCCAGACACAGAATACCCATCAGCATATTTCCCGTCACACTGATAATGAGCACAATGCTGAAATAGATCACCAGATAGATAATAAGATGCAGAAGCAGCATTTTGACAGCCATACCTACGATATTCAGACTGAAAAATCCTCTGGCTGCCCCAATGCAGACTGCAAGGAACTCCATAATCACATATGGAATCAGATAGTAGAGCAGTCCTGTCACTGTTTTTTCTGTAAAAATCTCAGAACGTTTCAGCGGAAGTCCATGATAAAAATCTGTTTTTTTGCCTGAATAAAGATAAATAAAACCATTCACACTGTTCATAAACGCTGCGATTGCAGCAACAAACATTCCCGCCAGAACAAATCCGTCTTTCCACAGATGATTATATAAAACACCCATCTGATCTACAGTATATTCCATATTCTGCCATGACCCGAGTTTTACCAGTCCTGTCACCGGAAATGCCAGAAGAAATCCAAGTGTCAGGAATGCCGGTATCCATGCCTTTCCCTTTGATATGGTTCTGATATATTTAGAAGAAAATATTCTGGATCTCATAGCCAGCCACCTCCGTTTCACTGATAAATATTTCTTCCAGACTCAATGGAAGCACTTCACAGAACAGCGGATTTTTTCCCCTGATACGTGTCATGATCTCTGTTCTTGTTCCCCTTGCTGTAATAAGGATAAGAGAACCCTGATGCTCCATCTTGAGAATGTCCAGTTCCCGTTTCAGTTCCTGCTCCTGTTTTTGGTCCTTCAGCACGCACTGTATCCTGTGGATATGGAACTTCATATCTTCCAGTTCTCTGCTCAGCAAAATACCGCCTTTGTACAGAAGACCTACGTGGTCGCAGATATCCTCCAGTTCTCTTAAACTGTGAGAAGCAAGAACCGGCGTAAATTCTCTGCCCATGATCTCCGCTGCCAGAAGGCTCTTAACTCCCTGACGAACCACCGGATCAAGCCCGTCAAAAGTTTCGTCGCAGAGAAGATATTTCGTTCCTGCACTGATTCCCAGAAGCATCATCAGCTGCTTCTTCATCCCCTTCGAAAAGCTGCTGACCTTCTGCTTTTCATCCAGCTGAAACTGTCTCATCAGTTTTGAAAAACGCTGAATCTCAAATTTCGGATAATGTACCTGATAAAATGCCGCTATATCCCTGGATGTGAAATTCGCCGGGAAATAGCATTCATCTGATATGTAAAAAACTTTTTCTTTTGCGGCTGGATTATCATAGACTTCCATGTCATCAATTCTGATATTGCCTTTGTCCTGCTTCAAAATTCCTGCTGCCATTCGAAGAAGCGTACTTTTTCCTGCACCGTTATTTCCGATCAGCCCAAATACCTCCCGTTCTCCAATATCCATAGAAACATCATTCACTGCCAGTAGCGTTCCAAATGACTTGCTGCATTCTTTTATCTCAATCATCTCTGTTCCTCCTTGTAGCCTCTTTGAACCAATGCTATCAGTTCTTCCTCCTCAAAGCCCGTATGGTTTCCCTTTCTGACAAGCTCCAGAAATTCCTGCCTGAAATTTTCTTTTGATTCTTCCTGAATTTTCTGTGTATCCGCCACAAAATTCCCCTTGCCCTTTACCGGATAGATAAGCCCCTCCTGTTCAAGCATCATATATGCCCTCTGTATTGTATTAGGATTGATTGACAGCTCCATCGCAAGCTGACGCACCGAGGGGATTCTGGAATCTGCCGGAAGAACTCCCTGATAGATCAGGGTTCGAAACTTCTCTGTCACCTGTTCATAAAGCGGACGCCTGTCCTGATAATCTAAAACAATCATAGAACCTCCTTTCATTTTAGTTTTATGTGTATTTAGTGTATTAATTGTTTTAATACACTTATGTTATCACATTTTTCTCTCTCTGGCAAGAGTCTGAAACTGAAAAACTTCCGGAATCACCGCTTCATCGATTCCGGAAGTTTCTACTTCATTACACTATAAAATTTAAAAGTTCTATTTTCATCAGATGTTTCTGCCTTCCTTTGTCTCTGCCTGCTTCTGAAAGTATACGGTTCCTGTATACATGCCAGCCATAAGAATCAGTAAAAGCAGCATAACGCCCATCGGGTATTTCTTCAAAATACCACCAGCCAGTTCAGGAAGGATCAGTGACCAGATATTTGCTCCCACATGAAGCAGTACACTTGCCCATAAGCTTCCTGTCAGTTCCATAAAATACGCAAACAGAATTCCAAGAATACTCGCATAAACGCCCTGAACCAGATTTCCATGATAGATTCCAAAGAATACCCCCGAAATCACCATCGCAGGGACTGCCCGCATGTAATCTCTCAGTCTCAGATAAATCAGCCAGCGAAAGATCATTTCCTCTGCCAGAGGTGCTATGATTCCCATGCACACGATCAAAAAGAGCAGACTTTTGCCATCGGTCATCTGGCTCATACTCTCCTGATATGCATCTGCATTGAGAAATGAACCTAAAATATTAACAAGCATATTGGCAAACTGTGCAAATCCAGCTCCCATAAAAAGAATCCGTACACATTCTCCAATCTTCAGATGCCGCATCACTCCTGACTTTATAATTCCTCCGATTATCCGTGCTCTTCGATCCTTTTGATAAAAGTACAGACTTGGAAGCATCGTTGCTATTCCGGTCAGCCCGGTAATCAGAATCGCATGATTATAATAGGCTGTATCTCCATCTTCGCCCCAGATTTTCATCGCAAACAAAAGCCCTGCATAGCCTATGATCTGTGAGATCAGAAAATGTATCCCACAGGGGTAAAGGATTCTCCATATCTCATGAATACGACTTTGTCTGCGCAGAGGGCTCAGTCGAAAAAACGCAGGAGTTCCTCAATAGAAGCTACTATCTTCAATGGCTGTGCCGCAGTCAGCTCTTCCTTAGTCCCATATCCGTATCCTACCGCCACACAGTCAAGTCCGGCAGCTCTTGCTCCTAGAACATCATGCTCCTTATCCCCTACCATAAGGACTTCTTTACGTCTGTCACTCATGTTCAGACGTTTCAGTGCTTCCTCGATCACTTCTGTCTTACTCGTTCTGGCACCGTTCATTTCACTTCCGACAACCACCTCAAAATAAGAACTCAGGTTAAAATAATCCAGGATTTTTGTCACATAATATTCTGGTTTTGAAGATGCGACCGCCAGAATATATCCTCTGCCTTTCAGTTCCCGGAGCAGATTTTCCACCCCATCATATGGCCGGTTTTCAAAAATTCCTTTTACCGCATATCGTTCTCTGTAATATTCCACTGCCCTGCGGGCTTCTGTTTCATCGACATCCGCATATTTCATAAACTGCTCCATAAGCGGAGGGCCTATAAATACCCTGAGTTTATCCAGATCTTCTTCTGGTTTTCCAAGTTTTTCCAGTGCATACTGAACCGATTTGGTGATTCCCTCTCCGGATTCTGTTAATGTTCCATCCAGATCAAAAAAGATTGCTTTATACATAAATGTTCCTCCAATGTCAAAAAATATTATACGTTAGTATAGCATTCTTTTTTGCCTCCGTCCACGACAATTCTCGACGACACATGACTGCTGTCACAATTTCTGTATGCTCCGTTTCCTCCTGCAGATCCAGAAGAATATTTCCACCACTCATATTCCAGAGTATCGCTTTTCCATTTATTCGGATTGAAAGAATCGCGGCAGCCAATTCCGGATTCGGATTGATTTTGATTTTGGATACTTTATCCAGACTTTTTCTACAGTAAAGAAGCTGCATCTTCTGCCTGCATTCCTCTTCAGGAAGTTCTTCTTCTTTTTCCAGCACCTTCAAAATATCCTGCGTTCGTATCGACGACGGCACAGGCGAAAGCTTTCTGACCGGAAATGGACTGGGCGTTGCTGTTTCCATTACTGTAGGTGTGGGAGCTATACTTTGAAGATTCTCCGGATCCGAAAACTGACTTTCTGGGATTTCCAGTTCTGAGTCTGTATGGTTATTTACAGAACCATTTTCCGCCTGCCTGTCTGAAATCTCGTCTTCTTCTGAAGTCTCCTCATTATAAGACGCACCGGAAGCCTCCGTTTCATACTGTCCTGATGAAAAAAAATCCTCTCCTCCTGTTTCCGGCTGCACATCATTTCCTGCTTCTGAAGTTTCCCCGGTAGTCCAGGAACTGTCTGAATTGCTCCAGCTGCCATCACCGCTGGCATAATTCTCATCTCCGGCTGATTCCTCCTCTGCATCATGATACCAGTCAGAAGCATCTCCTTCGAAGCTTCCCGTCCCCATATCGACATCAAAACCGCCCAGCTCAATTGCCTGGACATAACGTACAGTGACGGTCATCGTCAACAACAGTACCATTGCCGCACATAAACTCCCTCTTACTTTTGTTCTGCCTGTTTTTGCCATTCTTCTATCTGCTGCTGGTTTATACCACTGTTGTCTATTTTCTCTTCTTTCGTCTGTTTTTCCCATTCTTCGTACACCTCCCTGCTTTGTTCATATCGTTCCTGGCGGCAAAGAAACTTCCCAAACTCCAGGTATCCTCTTCCATATTGCGGTTCATAGGTAATCAGCTGACGATAATAAAATTCTGACTTATTTGCCTTACCGATCAGTTCACCATTCCACGCCAGAAGTTCCAGAAGCCGGATCTGTTCTTCACTTTTTTTATAAAATCGCAGCATTTTCTGCAGTTTTCTTTCTATATCCAGGCCAAGCTTCTGACGAGTCTGCTCGTCTGCACTTCGGTAGTCCATAGAATAAAATGTATCAGTCACAGCAGCAAGTGTATATTGAAACTCCGGAAGAACAGGGAACACTCCGGCTTTCAAGATTCCGGCTGCAATCGTGATAAGCACTGCACATGTCGGAACCAGAACAGATTTCAGGGAAACTGGTTTTGTTTTAACCCTGTTAAGACAGTTTTCTGCATCAGACACATTCTGCCAGCGTCTGTTGGCATCTTCCCTGCAGCATTTACTGATAAATTTTGCAAACTGCGGGCTGCGCATATAATATGGATATTTATTCCTGCCGCAGAGCTGCTGGATTGTTTTACCCAGTGCATAAAAATCACTGGCTGCCGTCAGCATTCCCTGATATTGTTCCGGTGCGGCATATCCTTTTGTTCCTTTAATATTTTTTCTTACTGTGCCGTAACTGTACAAAGCACTGCCAAAATCCACAAGATAGATTTTGCCGGTTTCTGTGCGCATCAGGTTCTCTGGTTTTAAATCGCCATAATAAATTGGGGGTTTTTGAGAATGTAAATATTGAAAAATCTGAAGAATTGTTCTGGTGATCGTTAAGATTTCTTCGAAAGAAAGAAGATTGTTTGTCTTTAGATATTCGTTAAGAGATTTGCCTTTGATATATTCCATGACCAGATAGCATTTGTCATCCTGCTCTGTGTAATCTGTCATTCTTGGTAAAGATGAATGATTCAGACGACGCAGAAGCTCTGCCTCTTTTTTCATGGACAACGGAAGCTGTTTTATAGCCCAGAAGGTACCCAGTTCCATATCTCTTGCAAGATACATCGTACCTTGACCGCCTTTGCCGATCTGGGATATGATGCAGTAACGATTTTTTAAAATAACTCCTGTCAGATCGATGTATATCCCTCCTTTTTACTTACCCGGCTCCCCTGTATAAGGAAAGCCGGGAGATATGACTGTTGTCAGACTGTCAGTAAAAGATTTCTACATGCGATCCGGTGCTGAGAAGCCCAGAAGATCGATACTTGTTTCAAGAATGTTTTTGGTGAGACCCAGAAGCTTAAGGAAGGACTCTTTCTGAGCCTGATTTTCTTCACTCAGGATCTTGGTCTCGTGATAAAAGCTGTTGAATGCATTGGATACTTCATAAATATATGCACAGATTTTGTGTGGTGCTTTTTCTTCAAAAGCATTTTCGATGGTACTTCCGAATTTTGTCAGTTCCAGCATCAGATTCTTCTGGCTGGTATTTACTGCCGGAAGGATTTCTCCCGCCTCAAGGTTTCCGCCTTCTTCTTTGTAACGGTTCAGAATCGATTTGATTCGTACAATCGTGTAAAGGATGTACGGACCTGTATTTCCCTCAAAGGAAGTGAAGCGGTCAATATCAAATACATAGTCCTTGGTTGCCTGGTTGGAAAGATCTCCGTATTTAATCGCGGAAAGTCCTACTACTTTGGCTGTTTCTCTTGCGTCTTGATCTTTGACACTTCTGTTCTCAACGATCTTATGGAACATTTCTTCATCGATGTCTGCGATCAGGTTTTCAAGACGCATAACTCCGCCGTCTCTGGTCTTGAACGGTTTGCCGTCTTTGCCATTCATCGTACCAAAACCAAGGAAGGAAAGCTCTGTCTCTGGTTTTACAAGACCTGTCTTTCTCGCACAGCGGAATACCTGAATGAAGTGAAGCTCCTGTCTTTTATCTACGACATACAGAATTTCATCCGGATCAAAAAGCTTTACTCGCTCTACGATCGTTGCAAGGTCTGTTGTTGTATAAAGGGATGCTCCATCCGATTTGAGCAGCATACATGGTGGGATTTCTTTGGTATCAGTGTCTTCTTTGACATCTACCACAAGTGCTCCCTGATCCTCGTATGCAAAGCCCTTGTCCTTCATCATCTCAACCATATCCGGGATATAAGGCTGTGCATCCGATTCTTTTTTCCAGAGATCAAAAGATACGTTCAGATTGCTGTAGTTTCTCTTAAGATCAGTTACAGAAATCTGCATGATATGATTCCAGAGAGCCATATATCCTGGTTTTCCCTGCTGCAGCTGATGCGTCGCTTCCAGTGCCTCATTACGGTATTCCTCATCTTCTTTGGATTTACCGCTTGCGCATGGATAAATTTCTTCCAGCTCACTGATGGTAAATGGTGCTTCCTCTGGATATTCTCCCTGATAGCTGTCATCAAAATAAACCAGTTCCGGCTTACGATGTTTCAACTCTGTGATAATGAGTCCCATCTGAAGTCCCCAGTCACCAAGATGAACATCACCTACAACCTTATGTCCAACATATCTTCCGATACGTTTGATGCTCTCGCCGATGATCGCAGAACGCAGATGTCCAACATGAAGCGGCTTTGCCACGTTCGGTCCGCCGTAGTCAATAATGATGGTCTTTGGTGACTCTGCTGTCTGTACAGAATATTTCGGATCTGCCTCCATCTCCTTAAGATAATCTGCAAGAAATTCTTCTTTGACTCTGAGATTGATAAAACCTGGTTTCACAACCTCTGCCATAGAAAAGATCTTACTCTCCTTAAGATACACAACAACATCATCCGCGATCATGAAAGGAGCTTTCTTATAAGCCTTGGCTCCTGCCATTGCTCCATTACACTGATATTCACATAAATCCGGACGGTTAGAGACGGTAACCTTACCGTATTCCGGATCATATCCAGCTTTTTCAAAAGCAGAAGCAAGTTCTTCTGCCATTAATTCCATAAGTTTTTTCATATCATTCTCCTTATTTTATGGTAACTTTTTTTGAGCAGGCAACTGCAAGTGCTCCATGTCCGATATGACAGGCAACACTTAAAGACAATGGATCCATATGAATGTCCGCTCCCGGGAAGACAGCCTGAACTTCTTCTTTGAATTCTTCTGCTTCTTCTTTGTTTCCGGTATATGCCATCTGCAGACACATTTCTCCAGCTTCCACATATTTTCCGAAACGGCCTTCCCAGTCTTCTCTTATTGCCTTGAGCATAACTTTCTTTGCCTGTTTCTTACCTCTTACTTTCGCGTACGCATCCAGCTTCTCACCCTGAATCTGAAGAACCGGCTTTAAGTTAAGAACTGTTCCGATCGCTGCCGCAGCCGGAGTGATTCTTCCGCCTTTTTTGAGATATTTAAGAGTCTCCAGCGTGATATAAATGCTGGATTCCATCTTTTCTTCTTCCAGTTTCTCCTTAATCTCAGCTGCTGTTCTGCCCGCCTCGCGCAATACCAGCGCGTCCAGCACAGACTGCCGCTGTGTAACGGAAATTCTCTGATTATCGACAACCTGCACTCTGCCATCATAATCTCTTGCCAATGCCATTGCTGTCTCGCAGGATGCACTCAGACCGCTGGACATCGGAATATGAACCACTTCGTCATACTCCTTCAAAAGATTGTCCCACAGACCGCACACCTCTGCCGGGCTTGGCTGTGAAGTAGAAATCGCCTCATCATTCTTGAGTTTCTCATAAAACTCTTCCTGTGTGAGCGTAATTCCTTCAAGATACATGACATCATTAATATAAAAAGGCATTGGCAGAACGGAAACTCCAAGTCTTCTTCCTTCTTCCTGTGTAATGCCACTGTTACTGTCAGTTACAATCGCAATTTTCTCCATGCTGCATCTCCTCATGTATTTTCTATCAATACTCAATTATACTTGAATCATTGCATACTATGTGTAGTTTAACACATCTCCCCCTGTATCTCAATTAAAATTATAAAAGCCGGATATTTTTTACATTTTATCTAAAAAAACCTCCCTGGTTCTTTTGAACCATGGAGGTTTTTATGAGTTCTTTATTCACTTCTAAGTGCATCGATCGGATTGAGATCCGCTGCTTTAACAGAAGGCAGCAGGCCAAAAATAACTCCGATCAGCATGGAAAATACTACGGAACCAATGATTGCAGGAATACTGATCGCGGTTGGTGCCCCTGAAATTCTGGATACCACCTTCGATAATACGATTCCTACGATCACCCCAATGACTCCGCCAATACTTGTCAGCATGGCTGCTTCTGTCAAAAACTGATACAGAATGACTTTTTTTCTGGCTCCGATCGCCTTTTTCAGGCCAATCTCACTCGTTCGTTCGGTGACAGACACCAGCATAATATTCATAACACCAATGCCACCTACCAACAGAGAAATGCTCGCAATCCAGATCAGCTGCGTGTTTGTGCTTTCACTGAGCTTCTGCATATTTCTTACCTGCTGCATAACGTCATCCGCTTTATATTTGAATTTAGAAGAGTTCATATCAATTCCCTGATTCATGACTTCTGCCGCCGCACTTCCTGCTGAACTCATATTATCTGTTGAGTCCGCACGAATCACTGCATTCTGCGGCTCATCAAACTGAAATACCGTAGGCCAGCAGCTTTCCGGAATCATCACCGTTCCCATGATCGTCTGATAATATTCATTATATTCATCAATAGACTTAATCGTCGGAAGATACTCATCACTCTGCTGCACCACACCCACAACGGTAAACGGCTCTGCACCGATTTCAATAGTCTTTCCTACCGGATTTTCTCCTGCAAATAGATTCTCTGCTGCATTGTCATCCACCAGAACAACTTTTCGCATCTCACTGAAATCTTTTTGTATGAAGCCTCTTCCGGATCTGACCATATAACCGCGAGTTTCCAGATAATTCATATCAATTCCGTAAATACTGCCTCCCTGGAAGCTGGTATTCTGATAATACACATTACTTGCATAAGAACGACTATAAAAAAATGTTGCATCCTCTATGTGATCCAGTTTGCGTACCTCTTCCTTCTGCTCATCAGAAAGAAGCGGAGCCGCTGTTCCATCTCCCATTCCATATTCCTGGTCATAGGCACTGTCTCCATAATTAAGCGTAATCGAAACCGTATTGTTTCCTGCACCGATCAGATCTTCTTTTATCTGCTCATTTGTTCCTTTCAACGTCGAAACAATTGCAATAATCGAGGCAATACCAATAATAATACCTAGCATTGTCAGAAATGAGCGCATCTTATGGGACCAGATTCCCTGAATGGATATTCTGATATTTTCAAGCATAAATTTTCCCCTTCCTAGTATCCGTACATTTCATCTGAGGAAACTTCTTTTGTTTTGGCACCTTCTGCCACATCATCGCCATAAGGAAAAGCAATCTTGTCTTCTCTGGTGATTCCGCCTGTGATCAGAACACTATATCCACTGTTTACATTGCCACCCACTTTGAGAATCTGTTTCTTCAATGTTCCATTATCATCTTTGTATACATAACTGATACCATTTTCTGTCCGGACAAATGCTTTATCCAGGACAATTCCATTGCTGACCACATTTCCTGCCAGCATAACTGTAAGCCAGTCATCATCCGATACCTTTATGGAACTGTCTTCAATAGTTGCTGTATATTCATAATAAGAAGCATTCGGATTTCCACTGCCATAAGAAGAAGAATCACTTGAAACAGGATAGTCTGAAACATAGGATACTTTAGCATTAAACTCACCATTAGAGGTGGAGCACTTCAGTTCTGTTCCCTCCTGTATCTGATCCAGCATCAGTTCACTCACCGTTCCTCTGACATAATATCCCTCTTTACTTTTGACAGTCATAAAAGTATCTCCGTCAGAAGATGAGGTTATCGAATCTCCTACTTTCGCTATCACCCCATCCAATTTACTGTAAACGGTTTCTCTTTGAACCTTTTTCTCTAGTTTTCTGATATTCAGTTTACTTTCACGGATATCCAAAGTCAGGCTCTGTATCTTTGATTTCTGGATTTTAATTGCTTCATCTCTGGTAATGGATGCAATTCCTGCATCACCGCCATCTCCATCTCCGCCCGGATCATCCGGAAATTCCTCCTCATCATGGCTTGCACCATCCAATGTGTATTCAATTTCTGAATCATTCTCTACCCGTTTATCCAGAAGATTCCCATCGATGAGATAATATCCAATACAGGATTCCTTTCGATTCTGGAAATCAGCAACCTGATTATCCTGATGGAATTCCAGCCGATACCAGTACCCATTCTTTCCGGCATCCCTTGTTCCGTCCTCATTAAACTGTGCCATCTTGTTCAGAAAGGATCCCTTGGCAATTACATATCCGTCTGATGAATCACACAGAAACACAAACGGATCATCCTTCGTGCCGGTTCCCGCGATTGGCTCTGTTTCATCATCCAGAACCTTCACAAACTGAGATTCTCCATCCATCAGTTTGTCCTTATTCTGATTTGGTTCCAGATCTATGATCTTAATATCATCTACAAAATCTCCCTGCGACTGATCAGCTCCCGGAGTAGGAGTTAATTCTGCACCCGGTGTCAATGTTATATCCGGCACTTCTGTTGCTCCAGGTGTCTCCGTTGCTTCCGGAGTCGGTGTAGGTTCAGAATTATCTGAATCTGTATCATCAGAATTAAAATCCACTTCCGCTCCTGCATTTTCTTCGGAAACTGTCTCCTGCTGTGTATCTGTGAAATCTTCACTCAGAGCAGTTTCTTCCGGAATAGCTGCCGCTAGGATCGGATTCACCACAGCTGCCAGATAGATCCCGTTCAGCGAACCGCCTGCAGATGCGAGATCATCCCCCGTGCTTTCTGTATCCGTATCTGATGTCGTACCTGTATCCAGTGCACCTTTATCTGCATCGCTCTCCTCAACAGGACCTCCATTCTGAAGACTTGTCAGTCGCTTCTGGGCTTTGGCAAGATTCTGCTCCTGCTGTTCCTGTTTCAGTTTTGCGATCTTTAATTCCATCTGCACCAGTGTCATGTCAAAAGAAACCAGTTTGTCACCTTTTTTTACAGTATCTCCCTTAGATACATAAATATCCTGAACAATCATGTCCTTATCAATGCTGACATTCTGAACTGCACTGGTGGCAATATTTCCTTCAAGGCTGGTATCATCTGTATAATACTGACTTGCCAGACTGTCCACACTCACAACAGACACTTCACTTTGATGTGACTTCCTGTAATAAACTGCACCACCGACAGTACCGCCCGCTATCAGTGCAGCGATCAGAACGCCTATGATGATTTTTTTCTTCATGAATTCACCTCTTTTTCCCTGAGTTCACCATCACGGATTGTTACTACACGCTTCGCATGTGCTGCAATTTCCGGATCATGGGTAATCATCAGGACTGTTACCCCCTCGTCATTCAACTTCTGAAAAAGCTCCATGACCTGTGCCCCGGACTTACTGTCCAGTGCTCCTGTAGGTTCGTCCGCCAGAAGCAGCTTCGGACTGTTTACTATCGCCCTCGCTATCGCAACTCTCTGCATCTGTCCACCGGAAAGCTGATTTGGTTTGAAATCCACTCTGTCTGCCAGCCCGACACGATCCAGTGCTTTGAGTGCTCTCTGTCTGCGCTCCTTCTTTGGGATTTTTGCATAATTCAGGGGGAGTTCTACATTTGCCGCTGCAGACTGTCTCGGAAGAAGGTGAAAACTCTGAAAAACAAATCCAATCTTATTCAGGCGGATATCTGACATATCATTTTCTGAACATCTGCCGATTTCCTGTCCGTCCAGAAAAAATTCTCCCTTCGTTGGCTTGTCCAGACATCCTATAATATTCATAAGTGTCGTCTTGCCTGAACCTGAAGGTCCCATAATTGCCACATATTCTCCCTCTTCCATAGAAAAATTAATATCCTTTAATACCGGAACGTTCATTTTGCCCTGCTGGTAATCCTTATAAATTCCCTTCAATTCCAAGATCATTATTCTGCCTCCGTATCATCCTGTACCGGGACAAGATCTTCATCCGGAAAATCACCGTCCGTCATATCCGAATCGTCCTCCCAGCTTTCATCAGCTGTTTCCCAGTCATCTGCCGTATCATCATAATCATCTGTCACAGTTCCCGTATCACTCATCTCATAATCACTGATCTCAGTATCATCGGACGAATCATCTATATAGCCAACATCACCATCTTCTGTCGGCATCTCATCTGTCCCCATGTCGGAAATCGGATCCATATCTACCGTATCTGATCCGGAGTCAACTGCTTCTTCTCTGTTTTTGGTAGTTGCCATTCCTTCTTTGAGATTCTCTGATGGATAGGCGATATAGTCATCTTTCGTAAGTCCATCTGCAATCTCATGCTCACCTAATTCCTCATCATACTGTCCCAGGATCACGCTTCGCTTCTCAAGCTTCTTATCTTTTCCCATGGTCCATACATATGGCTGGTCCGTATCTGCATCTACAATGTACACTTCACTCAGCCACAGACCTGCCTTCTGCTCTTCCTGGCCTTCATCTTTCTCTATGTAAACATGCTGTCCGAGCATCAGTCCATCTGAAGAATCCAGTTCTACATAAAATGGATAAGTACTTGATGAGGTCTGTGAATCTCCACTTGCGTCCATCATGCCAAAATTGTAGCTATTACTGCTGCTGTTAGACGTTGCACTGTCCTTGTCGATTGTTCCCATCGTTCCATGCCAGATCTGACTGCTGTCTACCCTTGATCGGATAATCACAGGCTCCCCTTCTACAATACTCTGGATATTCAATTCGTTGACAGTCCCCTTGACTCTGTAAGAACCGGTACTCAAAATTGTAATAAACGCATTGCTGTTACTTCCACTGCTGCTATCTGAATAGGAAGACATATCATTATCACTGCTGTCGCTCATACTGTCTCCGTCATCCGTTGAAAGCTTGGAAGTATCAATCTTCTGAATCACGCCATCAATAGAACTTCTGACTTCTGTGTTTCCTGTTGCACTCTGCAGCTTATCAATTTCTGCCTGTTTGCTCTTCTGATTGTATTCATTTTTTTTGAGATTCATTTTGTTTGTCTCAATTTCAATTGTATAGGACAGTTGGTTGTCCTGAGATGCCTTTTTCTTTTCTTTTTCAAGAGTAGCAATCTGCTCATTCAGACTGGAAGCTTCATTCTTGAGACGATCCAGTTCCAACTGTGCTTCCTCCAGGCTGTCCTGAATACTGCTGAGATCATATTCAAATAAAAGCTGGCCTTTCTTGATCTGATCACCTGTTTTGACCTTGACTTCCTTGACACTTCTTCCATTCTCCAGCTCTACTGAAACCGTTTCCTGCGGCTCCACGACGCCTGCATAGCGATTGGATACTCCGGAAGCCTCTCCGTTGATCTCACTGATCTGTGTTACATATACAGCATCTCCGCTGACTTCCTGCTGCCCAAACACACCTGTTTTCCAACAGATTCCCGCTGTGCCCCCTCCTATTATCAGGATCCCCAAAAGGATCAGAATTCTTTTTTTCATAATATGAAGTTTCCTCCTTACAGCCCTTTGTCCTCGGACATACTTATCAGTTTCTGTTCGTAACTGTTCAGTACCCTCATAGTTACTTCTGTTCTTAGTTTCTATATATATTACAGAATCCCTACGACGATTCTGTAACAGTAACTTTTTGTAACGGTCAGGATACTGAACAGTTACAACTTTTTTTCTTACCTATCATAGCAGATTGTACTCAAAAAAGAAAGTATTCCTCAAAATCAGTTAGATTTTCACATTTTTTTCACGTTTGCCTTCGTAAAGCAGAACAAAAACTCCATTTTTTGACTTTTGGACTGCTTTTTGATAAAATATACAAGAATATTTTTTGAAAGGAAAGATACTTATGAAGATTGTCAAAAATCTGGTTTCTCTTTTCGTTTTTATCCTTGCAGTTGTCTGTCTTGGCGGCTGTTCCCACCTCGATAAAACCGATGTAAAAACAGTAATCAGCACTGAACTGAATCTCCTCAAGAATCTGGACCCTGACACTGCCCAGAAATATGTATCCTACAAAGAACTATTCCCTGATGCGACGAAAGAAACCACTCTGTCCAGGGAAATAAAAGAAGTTTTTTCGCTCTTCTTTCAGAATTTTGATTATCAGATCCTTGATATTGATGTCGATGAAAATAATAAAGAAGCCGTTGCAAAAGTAAAACTGACAACTATAGATGCAGAGACTTTAGCTTCTGATTACGCAAAAGCATCTCTCAAAGCTGCAGTTCTTAAGGCTGCCGGTTCTGTTTCTGATGATACAGAACAGACAACAGATTCTCTGGAAGACCGTTATGTCATTCTGGATGATCTTCTGAAACAAAATCAGTATGAAACTGTAAAAAAAGAATGTACTCTGACACTGACAAACAAAGGGGCTTCCAGGCCGGAATGGGAAATTGTACGAACTCATTCTCTGGAAAATGATCTCGTCGGCGGTCTTATGACTTACCTGTCCGACAGTGATCTGATTCCCCCAGAAGAAACTCTGGCCATCTATTTAGATACTCTGAAAACCATGGACTCAACTCAAATGGGAAATTATCTTGGCCTGGAAAGTCTTTTAAACACTTCCGATTCCGCCAAGAATTCCATTGCTTCCGCACTGGTTGAACAGGTACACAAATGCCTTGATTATCAGATTACCAGCTGCGATATCCAGAGTTATAACGCTATTGTAACTGCAGAAGTCACAACCTTTGACAGTGCATCTATTCTTTCTGATTATCAGAACAGCCGTGATGCCTATCTTTCTTCTGTAGATGCTGTGATTGATGGTTCCTCCAAAAGATATGAACATTCTCTGGAGCTTCTTCTGGACAGCATCAACAACAATACCAGTACTATTACTTCTTCCGTAACCTTCCACCTTTTCAATGATGGAGTTTCCTGGAAGTTACTTGAAAACAGCGAAGCACTCGGAAATGCCATATTCGGAACTCTCAGCACAACCCCTGTTCCCGATGATCCTGACAGTTCCGGTGAGGGCGAGGATGCCGAGCAGCTGACCATCGCTTCTGACACTGCAACCACAGACAGTGAGGAGACGGATATCGAAAATCCTGACGATGACATCGATGCATCTGACAATGCCGATGAAGATAACATCGATGAGGAATCTGATGAATCCTATTACGAATAAACTTATCAAATACAAACAACTCTACACAAAAAACTCCTGCCAGACCTTTTCTGTTACATGTCCGGCAGGAGTTTTTATATTTTATTCTTCAGATTTCTCCGGTGCTGTTTCCAGTCCCAGTTCTTCAAGCTGCTGCTCGCTTACTCTGCTCGGTGACTCTGTCATCAGGCAGGAGGCATCTTTTACCTTCGGGAATGCGATAACATCGCGAATACTGTCAACTTTTGCCATCAGCATTACCAGACGGTCAAGTCCGTAAGCCAGTCCTGCGTGAGGCGGAACTCCGTATTTAAACGCATTCAGAAGGAAACCAAACTGATCATAAGCCGCTTCTTTGGTAAATCCAAGCATCTCAAACATTTTTTCCTGGATGTCATTCTGGTGGATTCGAACACTTCCTCCACCGATTTCATTACCATTCAGTACGATATCGTATGCTTTTGCACGGATCTTTCCAAGATCTCCGCTCTCGATCAGCGGGATATCCTCGTCCATCAGCATAGTAAATGGATGATGCATTGCTGTATAACGGTTCTCTTCTTCGTTCCACTCAAGAAGTGGGAACTCTGTTACCCATACAAAACGGTATTCATTCTTATCAAGAAGTTCCATCTGTTTTGCAAGTTCTACACGAAGAGCCCCGAGAACATCATATACAACTTTGTTCTTATCTGCTGCAAAAAGAAGTAAGTCTCCCGGTTTACCTTCCATAGCCGCAACCAGGGCATCCATCTCTTCCTCGGTCATAAATTTTGCAAAGGAAGATTTACGTGTGCCATCTTCTGCGATCGCAATATAAGCAAGACCCTTTGCTCCATAAGTTTTGGCAAAATCAACCAGCTTGTCGATTTTCTTACGAGGCATGCTTCCCTGTCCTTCTGCATTGATACCACGAACGCTTCCGCCTGCTTCCAGTGCACCCTTGAATACAACAAATTCACAATCTTTCACTACATCACTTACATCATGCAGTTCCATTCCAAAACGCATATCCGGTTTATCAGAACCAAAACGATCCATTGCTTCCTGCCAGGTGATTCTCTGGATCGGAAGTTTAACATCTATATCAAGAACCTCTTTAAAGAGATATGCAAGATATCTTTCATTTACATCAATGACATCATCCACATCCACGAAAGAAAGCTCCATGTCGATCTGTGTAAATTCCGGCTGACGGTCTGCACGAAGATCCTCATCACGGAAGCAGCGTGCGATCTGAATATAACGATCATAGCCAGAACACATCAGAAGCTGTTTGTAAAGCTGAGGAGACTGTGGCAGTCCGTAGAAAGAACCCGGATGGATTCTGGATGGAACAAGGTAATCTCTTGCACCTTCCGGTGTGCTCTTACCAAGCATCGGGGTTTCAACTTCAAGGAATCCCTCTTCTGTGAAGAATTTACGGGTCAGCATCATAACCTTGCTCTTCATCATCAGATTTCTCTGAAGATCCGGTCTTCTCAGGTCAAGATAACGATATTTCAGACGAATTTCGTCCTTTGTCTTGCTGTTCTCTTCGATCGGGAAAGGCGGAACATCAGATTCTGCCAGGATACGAAGAGATTCTGCACGAAGTTCGATTTCACCGGTAGCAAGATTCTCGTTCACTGCACCACCACGTTTTTCGACAGTACCAGTTACCGCAACTACAAATTCACTTCTCAGTTTACCGGCTTTCTCAAAGCCTTCCTGGTCAATGCTTCCATTCTCAAAAATAATCTGCATGATTCCGGAACGGTCGCGAAGGTCAACAAAAACAAGACCACCTTTATTACGTGCTTTCTGCACCCATCCCATAAGGGTTACTTTGCTGCCGACCATATCCTTTGTCACTTCTGCACATCGGCATGTTCTGTGCAGACCTTTCATACTTTCAGCCATGATTTTTCTCCTTTTGACGCATTATTTATTAAAGAATTCTACAAAGTCTGTGTATCCTTCTGCTGTCATCTGTTCTTTCTGGAATTTTTTGTTTTTCTTCATAATAGAAATATTAACCTGAACACCACTCTTGCGTTCTTCTTCTGCCTGTTTCAGGATTGGAAGAAGCTTATCTGCCGGCATATTTTTCTCGATCAGATACGCTTTCTTTGCTGCACTGGTCGGAATCTCATATCCTCTTTCCAGAAGCAGCATAACAATTCTCTCAAATCCGATAGAAAATCCACATGCAGATGTGTTCTGACCTGTAAACTTACCGATCATCTCGTCATAACGTCCACCGCCACCGACAGATCCTCCGAACTCATCCATAGCGATCTCGAAGATCGGACCTGTATAATAAGACATTCCGCGCACCAGAGTCGGGTCAAAGGAAATCCTGAAATCTGCATTCTTCACAGAGTCTACTGCTGTGATGATCGTCTCCAGATCTTCTGCAACCTTCGGATCCAGAACATCACTCAGTTTTTCCTTACAGTAACGAACACCCTCTATATCGGATGTGATTTCTTTGAACATACCGAGGTATGTATCAATGCTTTCTTTGCTGAACCCTTCTTTTTCAAGTTCTTCAGCAACGCCTTCAAGACCGATCTTATCCATCTTGTCAAGAATGATAAATACAGTATCAAAGCTTTCCTCCGGGAAACCACTATACTGTGCCATTGCCTTCAGGATCTTTCTGTCATTGATACGGATTGTAAAGTTATGGAAATCCAGTTTGCCAAGCAGTGTCGTTGTAGCCATGACAAGTTCAATCTCTGCAAGGTAGGTTGACTCTCCAAGGATGTCAATATCACACTGCATAAACTGACGGAAACGTCCTCTCTGCGGACGATCAGCTCTCCATACATTTCCCATCTGCAATGCTTTAAATGGTGACGGAAGCTGACTTGCATTATTAGAATAATATCTGGAAAGCGGTACAGTCAGATCATAGCGAAGTCCGGAATCTACCAGATCCGCTTCACACTCTGCTGTATCCAGTTTCAGTTTTTCTCCACGTTTCAGAATTTTGAAGATCAGTTTCTCATTTTCTCCACCCTGTTTGCTGCTGAGATTCTCAATATGCTCCACACACGGAGTTTCAATTGCTGTAAATCCGAATTTTCCGTAAGTTTCACGGATCATATTCATCACATAATTACGGATTTCCATTTCCTTTGGTAAAATATCTTTCATACCGGTTACCGGTTTTTTCTTTAATGCCATGCTGTCCTCCTGTTATTTGTTATTGTGTACCACTCTCTGAAATGCAAGAAAAACTTCCATATCAAAGTTTTTGATCTCATCGATCATAAGCTCTATCACCGTACTGATATCAAACGCCTTCCTGTAAGGTCGGTCTGAGATCAGTGCCGCATATACATCACAGACTCTCAAAATCCTGGCTCCTAATGGAATACTGTCACCTGATAAATTTGACGGATATCCGGTACCGTCATAATTCTCATGATGATAGAGAATACTCTGCAGAACGATTTCCGAATAGTCCTGATCTCTCAGTTCTTCATAGCCAAGTGTCGAATGCATTCTGACATATTTCAGTTCCTCGATCAGAAGCGGATCCCTTTCCTGCCCGTTAATATATCCTGTAAGTTTCAGTTTGCCAATATCATGAAGCATTCCTGCAATGGCAAGCTGATAACAGAATTTTTCTTCCTGCCCCAGTTCCTTTGCCACCGCATACGCAAGATTACTGACAGCAATTCCGTGATTCAGTTCGGCAGACAGGTCAAATTCCAGAAGTCTGTCTGTGGACTTTATCTCTTCTTTTTGCGTCACTTCCAACGTATATACCTCCTGTCACTGTTCATTACAGCCATGTTTGTATTCCTGTACGTTTTCTTTGTATCATTTCATCAATACGGGAAATATAATTCGTTACATCTTTGACATTTTCCACACGTTCAATGCGTTTCCCATGATCAAAAACCAGTTTGGAAGAACCACCTGCACCGAGTGCAATGATCGGCTGCTTTTCTTCCATAATCAGTATATTGTAAATCCCGGCTTTGTCAACCTTTGCATAGCCTACATTCTCAAAATTTCCCTTCATATTTTTCTGTCTGTACAGATAATAAGGACCCATTTCCATCTCATAGGCTGCTCTCATGGTCATATCCATGATTTCCTGGTTGTTTTCAAATGTCATTTCCTGATATTTATCTTTAAACATATTCAGGCGTGCCGCTCTTTTTACGGCAAGTGAATGCACCGTCATACTGTCCGGTTCAAGACGTCTGACTTCATCCAATGTATGTCTGACCATCTCTCTGTCCTCACCCGGAAGTCCCACGATAAGATCCATATTGATATTATCAAAGCCACATTCTCTTGCGAGCAGAAATGCCTGTTCCGTTTCCTGTACAGTATGACGGCGTCCGATAATATCCAATGTTTCCTGATTCATGGTCTGCGGATTTACAGAAATCCTTGTCACCGGATAATTGCGGATCATCATCAGTTTTTCTCTGGTGATACTGTCCGGCCTTCCGGCTTCTATGGTAAACTCTGCAAGGTTATGGCAATCGAAGTTCTCCATAAGGGCATCAAACAGGACTTTCAATTGTTCCGCCTCAAGTGTCGTCGGTGTTCCGCCTCCGATATATACAGTGTCCAGTTTTTTACCCTTCTGTTTCATTATTTCAGAAACAGCTTTAATTTCCTTACAGAGAGCTTCCAGATAAAGATCTACTCTGTCTTTCCACTGTTTCAGAGGATACGAACTGAAAGAACAATACAGACAGATACTTGGACAGAAGGGAATTCCTACATACAGACTGTATCCGTTCTCATAATCAATATCCTTAAGGATTTCTCTTTCTCTGTTTGCAATTGTAATGGCCAGTGCCGTCTTCTCCGGACTGACCATATAACGGTTCCTCATTTCCTGTGCCGCTTCTGTATTTTTCATTCCGGATTCAATAAGTCCCATCGCAAGCTTTGCCGGGCGGATTCCCGTCAAGTTTCCCCAGGGAAGAGTTTTTCCTGTTATTCTGACCAATAATTTGTACAATGCAATCTTTACAATGTCTTTTCGTTCTTTGCGGATTGCATGTGCACGCTCTTTGGTGTCACTGCCCTGTGCATCTGTACAGGAAACAAGGGCATCCGAAGACTGCCCTTCCACAAACTCTGCACTTGTCACACCTTTATTTTCGTTATCTTCATAGTAGATCATACAGGAATCATCCTGCTTTTCGATCCGGAAATAAAGATCACAGTCTGCCCCTTTTTCTTCGTAGGAAGATGTAATCTCACTTTCCGGATAAAAAGCACGGATCAACTCATAAATATCATGTTCAAATTCTTTATCCAGAAAAAGTATATCTATCTTATACAAATGGATTATACCTCTTTTCATAACCGATTGTTGTAGATGCATCATGTCCCGGATATACCTCAGTTTCATCCGGAAGTGTATCCAGAAGACGATGAAGACTTCTCACAATTGCCGCAGTACTTCCCTCCGGAAAATCTGTTCTTCCTACAGAACCCTGAAATACGGTATCCCCGCTAAAAAGCACACCTTCTTCTTTCAGATAATAGCAGCAGCTTCCTACCGTATGTCCCGGCGTCTCGATCATCTGCACTGAAAATCCTGCCAGCTCTACGACCTGAAGATCCTTAAGATAAACATCCGCATCCAGTGTGCAGCTTCCGTGTCCAAATACCGACAAATTCACCTTGGGATTGAGAAGCGTCGTCTCTTCTTTCTCACTTGCATAAATCGGAATATTATATTTTTTTCGTACTTCATCTGCCGCCATGATATGATCAAAATGACCATGTGTCAGAAGAATCCCGACAGGTTTTCCCTGCATTTCGGAAACCTTACGCTCGATCATATCTGCCGCATCTCCCGGATCCACGATCAGCAGTTCACCTGTTTCTTTGTTTTTAAGGAAATAACAGTTTGTATAAACACTTCCGACAATGCATTTTTGTAATTCCAGTTTTTTCATACGATCTTCCTCTTTTTCTATGTTATAACATCAGCCTGCTGTTCCACGCTCCACATCCAGCACACTCTCGATCTGACGGATCTTTTCGATAAGAGAAGCCAGTTCTTCTTTGCTTCCGATCTCAAATGTAATGGAAATCGTAGCCTTCTCCTGCTTGTTGGTACGACTGTTGATCGTACGCATATCAATCTTACGTTCTGTAAAGACCTTGGAAATATCAACCAGCAGACCGGTACGGTTGTTTGCAAACACCTGCAGATCTGCCATATATTTCTCAGAGCCTTTGTTTTCTGCCGGCTGCCATTCTGCCTCGATCAGACGGGAACGATCTGCTTCTGACATATTCAGTACATTTACACAATCTGTTCGATGGATCGTGATTCCGCGTCCTCGTGTAACAAAGCCAACGATCTCATCACCCGGAATCGGACTGCAGCATTTGGAGAAACGAACTGCAACATCATGGATACCCTTGACTATGATTCCGCCCTTATTCTTGGTTACATGAAGTTTTTCCTGCTGTTCTCCTGCCGCCTCAAGCACCTGCTCATCTGTAAGGTTCTTCTGATTTTCTTTCTCATAAGCTTCCAGAAGTTTGTTGAAAACCTGACCTTCCTTCAGACCGCCATGTCCGATCGCAGCCAGTACGGAGTCCCAGTCGCGGAAACCATATTTACGCATAACAGATTCCAGGAACTGTGTTTTTGTGTACATACTGATCTTATATCCCTTAGACTTGGCATACTGTGTCAGCATCTCCTTACCTTTGAGGATATTGTCTTCCTTGAGTTCTTTCTTGAACCACTGATTGATCTTATTCTTTGCCTGTGTACTCTTGACAAGTTTCAGCCAGTCACGGCTCGGCCCCTGCGAATTCATGGATGTGATGATCTCAATACGGTCACCATTTTTAATCCGGTACTCTATCGGAACAAGCTTGCCATTAACTCTCGCACCTACCATACGATTTCCTACCGCGCTGTGCACGCAGTATGCAAAATCGATCGGAGTAGAACCATTCGGCAATGTTTTGACATCTCCCTGTGGGGTAAAACAATACACACTGTCCGCAAAAAGATCCAGGTCATTCTTGAGAAGACTCATAAACTCCCTGTTATCGGACATATCCTTCTGCCATTCCAGAATCTGACGGAGCCAGTTCAGCTTTTCTTCCTCTCGTTTGTCCACAGGAAGCTTACCGTCAGAAGATTCCTTATATTTCCAGTGCGCTGCGATACCATACTCAGCAGTTTTATGCATCTCAAAAGTACGGATTTGGATTTCAAACGGCTGTCCATTTGGTCCGATCAGAGTCGTATGAAGAGACTGATACATATTCGCCTTCGGCATTGCAATATAGTCCTTAAATCTTCCCGGAATCGGCTTGTACATCTCATGAATGACACCAAGTGCCGCATAACAGTCCTTGACTGTATCCACCAGAATACGGACAGCAAACAGGTCATAAATCTGATCGATGGTCTTATCCTGGTTGACCATCTTCTTGTAGATACTGAAGAAATGCTTGATTCTTCCATCCACCTGTGCCTTGATTCCGGCATCATCCATATGCTGCTTGACCTGTTTTACAATATTGCTGACAAATTCCTGACGCTCGCTCTTACGAAGTGCAACCTTCTTAACCAGATCATAATATACATCCGGTTTAAGATACTTCAGTGACAGGTCGTCCAGTTCCACCTTGATCTTGGAAATACCAAGCCGCATCGCGATCGGTGCATAGATATCCATCGTCTCTCTTGCTTTTTCCTGCTGCTTCTCCGGTCTCATATACTGCAGGGTACGCATATTATGAAGCCTGTCTGCAAGCTTGATCAGGATTACGCGGATATCTTTTGCCATGGCAAGAAACATCTTGCGGAGATTTTCTGCCTGCTGCTCTACCTTGTCTGCAGAATAACTCAGCTGTCCCAGTTTTGTTACACCATCTACAAGAAGTGCAACTTCAGCGCCAAACTCCTTTTCCAGTTCCTCACATGTCATCCAGGTGTCTTCTACAGAATCATGGAGAAGACCTGCAACAATTGTTTCTTTATCCAGTTCAAGATCTGCCAGGATGATTGCCACACATAATGGATGAATGATATATGGTTCTCCTGACTTTCTTTTCTGATCTTTATGTGCTTCTCTTGCTACCTCATAAGCCTTCTCGATCATTGAAATGTCTGTAGAAGGGTGATATTTTTTTACACTGGAAATCAGTTCATCGTACAAAACCTCCGGACTCGTAAAATCATTCATGGATTTTACTGCCGCATCTGCTTTTTTTACAGATTCCAGTTTTTCTTTTTCTACCTGATCCGGATTCTTCTCAGATTGTGTACTTTGTTTCTTCTCTGCCATTATCTCCCACCTGCCTGCCATTATAGATTCAGTCCACAGGCAGTATTTCCGAAATTTCTGGTCCCGGAAATACCGGCTGAAGCCTGATACATTATCGGGTTACTTCTGACTCTTTACTATTTACCTTCATATTTGATCACGGAAGCCACATCATAGCCGGCGAGCTTCTCTCTGCCTTTAAGTCCGGCGAGTTCTATGAGGAAAACAACCTTTACAACCTCACCGCCAAGACTCTCCACCAGTTTAATCGCTGCCTCTATGGTTCCTCCTGTTGCAATAAGATCATCTATGATTGCAACCTTCTGACCTGGTTTGATGGAATCCTTATGCATCTCAATTGTAGCACTTCCATACTCCAGATCATAGCTCTGGGACACCGTCTCACACGGCAGTTTCCCCTGCTTACGAATCGGAACAAACGGTTTATGAAGATTATACGCGATCGGAACTCCGAAGATAAATCCTCTGGATTCTGTTCCTGCGATCACATCCACTTCTGCATCTTTAAGACAATCCTGCATGGAATCAATTGCAAGCTGTAATCCATCTGCATCCTGAAGAACACTTGTTATATCGCGAAAAATAATTCCCGGTTCCGGAAAATCCGGAATGCTTCTTATATAATCTTCTATTTTTTTCATATATGCCAACCTCCGCCACTTGTATAAATCTAGGTAATCAGTATATCACTTTTTTTGAGGGGAATCAATCTCTAACCCGACAAGAGTCGTTAAAATACAAGGTTTTTCGACTTTCAGCAATAGTTACGGATAACCGCCTGTAAAGTTTCCCTCCCCTGATATACGTTAATTTCCGGATAATATGTAACTGAAATTGTTTCCTGTTTCTGCACAAAAGCAGCAAATTCATCCGCTTCGCCAAAATACACTGCATCTATCCGGGTTCCCCCCATATCTTCCAGTTTCATCTTTGCCACATTCTGATTCTTTCCCAAAATTCTTAAATTTAATACCCTCAGCCCTTTCTGTGCAAAAAGAGGCTTTGTATTTCCCTTTCCAAAGGGTTCCAGTATCTTTAACTGTTCCGTAAGTTCTCTGGAAAGATACGATACCGGCATTGGCACATCAATCACTATCTTTGGCCGAAGTTCTTCCTCCGTCAAAGTACAGTTTTCATTCAGTCGTTTTCTGAACAGATCAACATTTTTTTCCTCTATTGAGAGTCCTGCTGCCATAGGATGTCCGCCAAACTGAATCAGAAGATCTCCACATTTCACCATCTCCGCGTACATGGAATAAGCCTCTATCGAGCGTCCGCTTCCCTTTACTGATGTTTCGCCTTTCGTAAGAACAAACACCGGCTTATGATACTTTTCCCTGATTCTTCCTGCAATGATACCGGCAAGACTTTCATGACAGTCCGGAAGATACACCACAAGCACACGATCCTGGTTCAATCCGGTTTCTTCGATCAGACGAATGGCATCTTCTTTTCCCTTCTCAGTCATTGCCTTTCTGCTCTGATTCAGAGCCACAAGATCTCCTGCCAGTTTTGCCGCTTTTTCCTCATCCCTTTCACACAGAAGTTCCAGTGATCTTGCAGCTGTGTCAAGACGTCCGCTGGCATTGATGCACGGACCAAGAACAAATCCTACATGATATGCCGTAATTTCCGCTCCCTCCAGCTGATTTGCACGAATGAGTGCACGAAGTCCCGGCGTATGTGTCACGGAAAGCCGGCGCAGGCCTTCTTTTACGATAATCCGGTTTTCTCCCTGCAGATCCATAACATCTCCAACCGTAGCTACAGCAGCCAGTTCTGTAAATTCCAGCACTTCACTCTGCGAAATCCCTGATTTTTCATATAATGCCCATATCAGCTTCCAGGCAACCACCGCACCACAGAGATTTTTATTCGGATACCCACAATCTGTCTGTTTCGGATTGATCACCGCATCAGCTACTGGTATGATCCATTCTTTCCCATCAGAAGTTTCCCTGAAGGGAATGTCATGGTGATCCGTAATCACAACGGTAAGTCCACGTGCTTTTGCATCTGAGATTTCTGCGGATGCCGCAATTCCATTGTCACAGGTGACGATCGTATCAACACCATCTTCCACTGCTTTCTGGATCAGCTGCTCATGAATACCATATCCATCCTTGATCCTGTCCGGAATATAGGTATCTACATCAGCCCCCAGCCGCTGAAATCCTTTTAAAAGAATACAGGTTGAAGTCACACCATCTATATCGTAATCTCCAATAATCCGGATTTTTTTGTGTTCCCTGATTTTCTTCAGAAGAATCTCCACTGCCTCATACATATCCTTCAAAAGCCATGGCGATGGAAGTTCTTTTAGGGTACCATAAAGATAACTTCTGATATTTTCCGATCCTTCCACATCCCTGTTCCGAATCAGTCTTGCGATCACTGGATCAATTCCAAATTCCTGACTGATTTTTTGAAAATCCGCCCGTTTTGCACAGACCACCCATTTTTCCATTGTCGTTTCTCCTTTTAATATCCTGCCATAAAACATATATTCCCGGAACAGATAACCTGCCCCGGGAATACACTTTGTTCAATTATTCTTTTTTATTATCTGCAGCTTCTTTCGCTGCTGCCTCCTGAGCTGCAAGACGTTCTGCAACTCTCTTACGATTTTTCTTTTTCGGCTGATCCTTGCTCTTTTTACCAGACTGCTGTGCATTCTGATTGTTTTTGTCCGGCTGTTTTCCAGTGTTTTTGGAAACTGTAGTGCTGCCTGCCAGTGCCGCCTGCGGAACCGGCTTTTTGTAATAGCGTTTCATTACCAGCCACAGGGCACCTGTAATACATACAGAAGAATATGCACCACAGATTACACCTGCCATCAGAGGAGCTGCAAACTCGCGGATGGAAGATACACCCAGGATATACAGAACTGCAACCATGATAAATGTAGTAAAGGAAGTATAAATACTTCTTGTAAGAGTCTGTGTGATACTCTCATTTACAATTTCATCCAGATGATCTGGGTTCTTTCTTCCTCTCATATTCTCACGAATTCGGTCAAAGATAACGATTGTTGCATTGATCGAATAACCAACGATCGTCAGCATGCAGGCAATAAATGTATTACCTACGGAAATTCTGGAGATTGCATAGAATGCAAGTACGATCAGCACATCATGAAGCAATGCCAGAACTGCACTGCTCGCAAAACGGATATCCTTGAAACGGAACCAGATATATGCAAGCATAAAAAGTGTAGCTACGATCACGGCTACGATCGCATCTCTTCTCATTTCAGAGCTTACCGTAGCAGAAATACTTTCCGTTGTGATCAGACTCTCATCCACACTGAATTTCTCAACCAGAGCTGCATTCAGTTTTTCTCTTTCCTCCTGAGACAGTGTACGGGTCTTGATAACTACCTGATTTGTGCCGGATACCTTGGTCGGCTGTACATTCTTGTCTCCGGTAACTTCCTCTACAACCGGTGTAACATCAGAATCAATCTGCTTGATATCCATATCTTCATTAAATGTCACAGTTGTTGCAGTTCCACCGGAGAAGTCGAGTGCATAGTTCAATGCTGTTCCATCGGTCTGATGATGAACTGCCATTGCAACCGGACCACTCAGGATCAGGATAATGGAGATAATGAAAAATACTTTACGTTTGCCAACAAAATCAACAAATTTACGCTGTTTTGCACTTCCATAGAATTTCGGATCACGGATTCCTACTGCATACAGTGCATTTACCACCAGTCTGGATACCACCAGAGCTGTGAACATGGAAACCACGATACCAAGAGCCAGTGTATATGCAAAGCCCTTAACAGTACCGGAACCCAGCCACATCAGAACCAATGCAGCGATCAGGGTTGTGATATTTCCGTCGACAATCGCACTGAATGCTTTTGCAAATCCTGCCTTGATCGAAGTCCTTACAGAGTTGCCTGCTGCAATCTCTTCCTGGATACGTGCATAAATGATGACGTTGGCATCCACTGCCATACCAATACCAAGAATGATACCGGCAATACCCGGAAGGGTAAGCGTAATATCGAATGCATTCAGAGTGATCAGCACGAGTGCTGTATACAGAACCAGTGCTATGCCCGCAACCACACCAGGAACACGATACATCAGGATCATAAAGATGATAACGATCACAAGTCCTATAAGACCGGCTAAAACGCTGGTAGAAATTGCCTCCTCACCAAGCTGTGCCGCAACCACACTGGAACGAAGTTCTTCAAGTTCAATACTCAGAGAACCAATACGGATATAAGAAGCAAGATTCTGTGCTTCTTCTACGTCTGACATACCAGTGATCTGTGCCTGCCCACCGGTGATTGCTTCATTTACTTTCGGAGCACTTAAAATCTGATTGTCATAAACGATTGCAATCTGCTTTCCAACATTTGCTTCTGTTGCTTCTGCAAATTTCGTCTTTCCCTCATCTGTAAGCGTCAGGCTGACTGCATATTCTCTGGAACTGTTTTTGTCAGACTGGAACGCACCTCCCTGGGCATCCTTCACGTCTGTACCTTCCAGAACCACTGATCCGGCTTCACGGATCTCATCAAGGCTTCTTGCAAGTGCATAACCACTTCCTGTATTGGAAAAGTTCGCATTACCATCATCGTCCGTCTGTGTGATAAAACACAGAGAACCTGGTTTTCCGAGATCATTCAGAATTTCATCTGCATCTGTGACTCCCGGAATCTCTACCGCAATACGGTCGTTTCCTTCTTTGTACACCTGTGCTTCCGTACTATACTGCTCTACACGCTTCTGGAGCTTATATACAGTATCTGACATATCTTCCGCACTTGGATTACTGTCTTTTGCCTGATAGGTAATGCTGACACCACCTGACAGGTCCAGACCGGTCTTGATGTTCTTTGCTGCACCAGTTCCTGTTGGTCCAAAACCAATACCGGCCGTATAACACAGAAAGACTGTGATAATGGCGGTCAGGAGCAGCACAACGATTGCTCTGTTTTTCTTCATCGTTTTTTCCTTTCCTGAATTATTTTATTCCGCTAATGCGGCCTTTATCATGATTGCGCACTCCACTCTCTTACGCTGAAGCTCGCACCCGATATCATAATTGCCATTAATATCTTTCTGGAAATGATACGCATTGGCAGCACATCCGCCACTGCAGTAAAATCTTGCAAAGCATTCCTTACAGGATTCCTTTGTATATACATTGCACTTACTGAAATCACAACGAACCTCAGGTCTTGTGATTCCCTCGTCCACATTCCCCATAAGGAACTGTTCTTCGCCAACAAACTGATGGCATGGATAAAAATCTCCCCACGGCGTTACTGCAAGATATTCTGTTCCTGAACCACATCCGGACAGACGCTTGTAAACACACGGCCCACCAGTAAGGTCGATCATAAAATGGAAGAAATTAAAACCTTTGCCGGCTTTTTCTCTGGCGATCATTTCTTTCGCAAGAGCATCATATTCTTCCATGATCTGTGGAATATCCTCTTCTCTGATCGCATAATCCTCCGTCTCCGGGGCAACTACCGGCTCAACAGAAATCTGTTTGAACCCGAGATCAGCCAGATGCAGGACATCTTTTGAAAAATCAAGATTATGATGAGTAAAGGTACCTCGCACATAATATTTATCCTGATTTCTGGACTCCGCAAACTTCTGGAATTTCGGAATGATCAGATCATAGCTTCCTGCCCCCTTGCGGAACGGACGCATAAAATCATGTACTTCCTTACGGCCATCCACACTGAGAACCACATTCCCCATCTCACGATTACAGAACTCCATGACTTCATCATTGAGAAGCACTCCATTCGTTGTGAGTGTGAAACGGAATTTCTTATTATGAAGCTTTTCCTGCTCTCTTCCGTATGCAACCAGGTCTTTGACTACCTGCCAGTTCATCAGAGGTTCTCCTCCAAAGAAATCCACCTCCAGATTCTTTCTTGAACCGGAATTTGCAATCAGAAAATCCAGTGCTTTCTTTCCGACTTCGAAGGACATCAGTGCACGTCTTCCGTGATACTCTCCTTCTTCAGCAAAACAATATCGACAGGCCAGATTACAGTCATGTGCAATGTGCAGGCACAATGCTTTAACTACGGTCTGTCGATTCTTTGTAAATTCCTCTATTACATTTTCGTATGCATCTCTGGTGAAAAGCATTCCCTGTTCTTTAAGCTTCTCACACTCAGAAACAGAAGTACGGATATCCTTCTCCGGAAAACGCTCCGCTAATTTAGCAACAATCTCATCTTCCTTCAGTCCTTCTTCCATATACGGAAGTACTTCATATGTGACTAAGTCCACCAGATGGATGCATCCACTGTTTATATCCAGAACAATATTATAACCATTGTTCTGATATCTGTGAATCAGACTCATCTTTCTGAAAATCCTTTCCTAAAAACTTTTTATCATAAGAATAAGCAGCGGATTTCACTCCGCTGCTTAACTGATTACTCTGAACCTGCTTTATTTGTTCTCGCAGCTCTGATTTCCTACAGTACAGGAAGTTTTACAAGCAGACTGGCAAGATGTCTGACATTCACCACATCCACCTTTTTTCACTGTGTTCTGCAGATTCTTTGTATTTAATGTTTTGATATGTTCCATGTTAGCATACCTCCTTATGTATAATGTTCTGGGCATAGTATAGCATAAATCCGGCTCAAATAAAAGCATTTTTTTATCAGGACAGCATTCCTCCAAGCGTACCTCCTCCAAGGCACATGCAAAAGGTTGTTATCATATGCTGAACGCTCATATCCCAGCTTCTGCTCACGATAAACGAAACCGTTACCAGTAGCAGGAAATAGGAAAATCCCGACAGGGCTCCCCAGCGATATTTCTCCCTCCTGGCAATCTTTCCAGCCAGAAATCCGCCCGCCATACAGGAGATCACATAGATGAGGATAATCCCCACCGTGACTGCTCCCGTCCCGATATCCATCCAAAACACGAAACCAGCAAGAACTAAAAGACATACGCCTGTAAGCGCATATGCCAGAAACAATGCTCGTAATACTATCTTTACTCCCATACAGATACCCCCTCATATCTAAATCATATGCCGGAGTTATCTGTATATTTCCTGCTTATTTTATTTCGTAACTGTTCCGTACCCTCACAGTTACGAGTCAAAATGCATTCCAAATTGTCTCGCGGGATACTGTCTTCTGAATAGTTACTTTATTTTTTTCTTTTTCTTAAATACACGATCACACCAACAATAGCCGCTGCCGCCGCTGCAAGAATCACAAACGGAAGAATTCTGGTCGGATCATTTGTGTGCACAGCCTTCACAGAACTGCTGCTATCCTCATCATTATTCTGTGCATCATCCGAAGCAGTCTCTGAAGACTGTTCAATCTTCTCTGTTGGCGTAACAGCTGTACTTAAATCTATCTCCGAAGAAATATCTGTAGATGTATCTTCAGCTGAATCGGCTGAGGAATCTGTACTTTCATCTGCTGCCGGAGTAAGCTGTGTATCTGTAACCACACCGGTATCATATCCATCTTCTTCAATTTCTTCGCCAACCAAGGTCTTGCTTCCTGCAATTCCAAACGGACTGAAAGAGTGCGTACTGAATACCATGGTACTTCCGTCAACACTTGGTACAATTGTTTCCATGGCTCCACTGTCCAGAAGATGCTCAATTGTATAACTGTAACCTGCCTTAACCGGAACTGTCACACTCACATATTCTCCATCCGGAACCTCATATTCCGTATTGTTCTTAAGATCCCACAGTTCAAATTCATAGGACTGGAATACATTTGCCTCCGTTTCATTGGTAAATTCATAATCATCTCCACTGGCAACACGGAACTGCACATAATACGGCAGATCGATTCCGGACACAGTTATTCCATTACAGCTGTGATTTTCCTCTGCGAGCTCCGTCTGCTGTTCTTCTGTAAGATTTTTTTCATATTCTGTAGAGCGTTCATCTTCTTTGATGTCCTTGTCTGCTCCATCAAAGATATTATCCTTATCTGCTGCCGGAGTTAATGTTACCGCCGGTTCTTCCGTTACCTCAGGAGTTATTGTTGCTTCCGGAGTTTCCGAAGTTTCTGGTATCTGTGTTACTTCCGGAATTTCTGTCACCTCCGGTGTTTCTGTCGGTACCTCTGTCGGATTTTCTTTTTTATTGTCTGATGCTTCCTTATCGTCAGTCTCTTTTTTGTCCTCTGTTTCAGATTTTTCAACTTCTTTATCTGTTTCTTCTGACGGTTCTTCTGTTATTTCTGTCTCTTCTTTCTCAGTTTCCGCTGGAGCCTTACTTACCTCTGGTTCCTCTTCTGAAGACTTATCCTCTATCTGCTCTTCTGCATCTGTCCCATTATTCTCATTTTCCCCGGAATAATCCTGGTTTTCATCATAATTTTCCTGATTTTTATCCTCTGAAGCACTGGCATCATCGTAATTCTCATCATAATTTTCTTCAGAATCTTCTTTCCACTCTTCTTCGGAATCTGATGCAATACTGTTAACTACAACCGTCACACTGCTGTAAATAGCATCAGATTCTCCATCCCAACCAGAAATTCTGGATAACATAGAGGAATCATATGGCTTAAATACCACATCATAGGACTGAACTCTCTCAGATGGCACACTGGAACTGTCTGCCCAGGTAAGTGTACCATATTCACTGTCCGGCAAAGAAATATCAGAAAGCGGAACCGGTTCTTCAATTGTCACATTATCCGGAATCAGACTTCCAAGCTGTACAGATTTATCTTCCGCATAAACCGGTGAAGTCTGAACCTGTCCAACCATAAGTGTTGCTGCAAGAGCTGCTATAGCAAAAAAATGTATATTTTTATTATTATTTTTCATAATTATGTACCTCAATCTATTCTAAACATTCTACAATGGTTTTAATTATTCAGTAACTACTCTGAATGATACTTCACAGGATTTCTCCCTGTTGAGTAGCTGTCGATGCCTGGCAATCTTTCAGGAATGCCTCTGCATCTTATTGCCAGATACGGCCTCATATGTATGACAGCCAAAATCCAGCCTATTATATTCTATCTATAAAGCAAATCAAATTAAATATTCTGACATCTCTATTTTCTCGACACGCCAAATTTTAATATACCAAACTTTTATCTTTTTGTAAATATTTCGTAACATAATATTTTATTTTACGACACACGTATTATAACACAGTTCTGCTTTTTTCGACACCCCCTAAATTATTTTCAGAATTTCCTTTTTATATTTTATATTTCACATCATTATTTGAAATTGACTGATAATTCGTTTTGTTTCTGCCATCACCTCATCAATCCCATGCTGTGACAATTTCCAGTTTTTCTTTGTAATCTCATCCACAACACAAGGGCATACCAGAATTTCTGCTTCTGGATACGCCCTTTGATAATACATGAATGCTCTTCTGGCATGGTAATTTTTACAGCATAAAATTGCTTTGCTTACTTTCATCCCCAAAAGATCGGTAGCTTTTCTTGAAAAAAGAGCATTCTGCCAGGTATAAGTAGCTTGATTTTCTCTCAGTATTACTGACTCCGGTACACCGTTCTTTATCAGAACATCTCTAAGGAATTCCCACTCTGTGTGATAATTTCCATCATATTTTTCTTTCTTTCCAGACACTCCGGAAAATTCCCCAGAAGATATGCTGTATTTTCCACTTGGAAGAATAACAGGTGCCATTCCTGCCATATAAAGTTCAGCAGCTTTCTCCGCCATATACGGATAACTGTTTCCCGGAACAAAAATAATATCCGCCTGTTCCGGCTGATTTTCCATAAAAATAAACTCTTCTACTTCTTCCAAAAATTTCTCGTACATAATTTTCTCCTGTCTGTATTTTATTTTGTTACAATGATCGTACTGTATCCGGCATCCCGAAGCTTTTGCTCCATCTGGATCGCATTGTTGATCTGCTGAAACGCACCTACCTGAACCTTATAAAGATTATTTTCATAAAGAAGGAATCCTGGAAATCCCTGATCCGTAAGCTGGTACAACATTTGATCCGCATTCTCACGTCGACGGAATGCTCCTGTCTGAACCCTGTAATATAAAGGCTGTTCTATCGTTTCATCACTCAATGTCCCCAAAACCGCAGTTGCAATCGCTTTCGCAGTCTCCTGTTTTTTCTCATCATAAAGCTGATTATCCGAATCAGAATTTATAAATCCTGTTTCTATCAAAAGAGCCGGCATTCTGGTCTTTCGAAGAACTACAAGTCCCGGTCTTGCCTTCACTCCCAATTCTTTAAATCCCAGTTCGCCAAGTGCTCCTTCTATATTCTGTGCCATCTCATATTTAATTCCACTTTTGTCATAAACCAGAACTTCTACCCCTTCGTACTGGTTCTCCTTCGGACTGCTGTTTCTGTGAAAAGAAATAAAATAATCTGCTCCCACTTCATTTGCAATCCTGGCCTTCTCAAAGGGTGTCTGATAGACATCTGTAGTCCTAGTATACACCACATCAATTCCATTGTCTTCCAGGATTTTACCAACTGCTCTGGTCAGTTCCAGATTATCATCTTTTTCTTTTCTTTCCTTATATATAGCGCCCGGATCTGTTCCGCCATGTCCCGCATCCAGTACAATTTTATATGCCAATGCCCTTCCTCCCAAAATGCTTTCTTAAATACTATATGCAGCATTCTGCTATTTGGCACCTTTTCATCTGTTTTAACAGAAGCTGAACGATTCTGACTCCGGATCATAATGATAAATCTGATAAGTAAGGAAATCCTCCGGCGGAGTTGTTTCCCTCACAGTATCTTCCAGGACCTGTTTCAGTTCTTTCGGATTTGCGTTTCGTTCACTGTGGATCATCACCTCATGGATGCTGGTAAATACCATATAAAATCCACATCCCATTAACTGCCCGATTCGTTCAGCTACCCCCGGCAGGAAAATTGCCACAGCACCATTCGTTCGAATCGTAGTGCTCAGACAATTTCCCAGAGCATCCTTCTTTATCTTATAATCACACATCAGATTCATAAAATTTTCTCCTGCATAATCCGGATTAAAAATCAGCCTCTCCCAACAGTAGATCCTGGGTGGTGAAATAAAGTACGTATTTAATAGTGCAGCATCAAATACCTCCTGCGAATCTCGTTTCCAACTATCCAACATGTGTCGTTTTATTTTGACACTGGCACTGCTCCCATCCAATTCTCCCATACTGGCATACAAAACCAACGCAATATCTCCAATCGTTCTGTAAATACAATCCTGAAGTTCCGTCTGATTCTTTTCTATATTTAAAAGACGAATAAACAGATAATCTTTGATTTTCTCATAGTCTTCCAGATTCTTAGACCGTTGGAAACATTCCGATTCCAAAATAACCTCCAGCCTGTTTAAAATTTCCTGAATAATCGAATCCATACTCCAGCCGTTCTGATACTCCTTATACAGATCCTGTACATACAATGCACATACTTCCACAATTCCTTCACCCTGCTGCCGCTTCAGTAAGAGCCGGTCCCCAGTCGTCGGGGGATACTCTTCTTCCTTCTTATAACAAATCATATCTTCTTTATAATCTGTCTCTTCGAGTAAATTTTTACGAAGTTCTTCTACAAAACATTCGTATGTCATGTCCATATTCATTTCCTCGTCTTTCTGAATGTTCGGGCGAATGCCCATGATTATTAATAGATAAGAAGGGAGCGAACGCTCCCTTTAGAGTTGCTGTATGAACAGTATAAACAGATTTCAAAGACGTGTAAAGAAGTTTTCATCGACAAATTCTACGTACATATGCCGAAAATCGTTGAAGAACAAAAGAAAAAATCGGACAAGTCCGCCTTTGCAGACATATTCCATATGTATCTGGCGTACTCCAAGCAAACTTTGATCAGAGCAATCTTCCACTTTTGACCAGATGTTCAAGGAATCCCTCGCAGCCTTTTACAATATCTCTATATGTAATCTCAAAATCCCCAGTATACCATGGATCTGCAATGTTTCCCGGGCAATCGGTATAATCCAGCAAAAGACTCACTTTATGCTCCGGGTCACTCCCGAGAATCCGAAGCATATTGCACCGATTTCTCTCTTCCATTGCAATCAGATAATCATATTTATCATAGTCAGATTTCTTAAGCTGAACTGCTCGTTTTCCATCACAGGAAATTCCATGTCTGGCAAGTTCCTTCTTCGCCGGGGGATACACCGGATTCCCTATTCCATTCCAGATTTCCTCTGTACTCGTTGCAGCAGATGCAATATAGAAATCCGACTGTAGTTGTTTTTTGTTGATCATATTCTTAAATACAAATTCTGCCATAGGGGAACGGCAGATATTGCCGTGGCAGATGAAAAGTACTTTTATCATTGTTGCATAACCTCTCATTTCTTAGTTTTTCTTGGCTTTTCGGGCTTTGTAAGCCTTTGTAAATTTTTGCTTTCTGGCATAACCTGGTTTATTTTCGCATAATATCGTCAGCAAAAGGTGTAAAATAAGGTGTATATTTTTCTATTTTACACCTTGCTATTTTCAATTAAAAATCGTAATTACACAACCTGAATCCGAGCAATTTCTTCCCTGGCATCCTCAAGATTTACATGCGTATATGTATTCAACGTTACGCTGATGTCTGAGTGCACTATCAAATATTGCAATGCTTTTGGATTTATTCCGGATTTTGCCATGTTTGAGCAATAGGTGTGCCGACATACATGTGGTGTGATAACAGTCATCTGCGCTTTGTAAGTATTATTATATTTCTGAATGATATGTTGAAAGTAATGCTCCCAGTGCAGAGAATAACAGATACTTCCATTTTTATCAAAGTATAAAAATCCACTTTTTCCCTCTACCATAGGCTCTGCTTTGGGCGGGTTTCGTTTTTCTATTATTTTCCGAAAACATTCCTCTACATCTGCAGTCATAGGTATCTTTCTTCAATAAATTGATAACTGTTCCGTATCCTGCAACTGTAGTAGGTCTGACACCGGTTTTTGTTGATGTATATTTTTCAACCAGTTCCAGTACCGTCATATTTCCGCCATTTGTTGCAATCTGCTCAAAATGGTCCGCCTGGATTTTCTTCTCCATCTCCCGAAGCGACAAAGTACGGCGCTTTCCTTTCGGAGTTGCATCGTTATGGTCTAAGCGCCAGCTATATACGCAGCGCTCCTTTCCCATCTCATCGACATACTTAAATCGATATCTGCCATCAGATAACTGTATTTCTCCATTGTGTAATATACGTCCTCTATGATCTCTCCTTTTTTCACTCATAATATTTTAGTCTCCTTCATCAAATGTTCATTTAACTTGGAAGACCGTCTCGGTTTATTCATTATACCACAAGACCTTTCCTTCGCTAAGATAAAATGAACATTATTTTCATTACTATTTCTTCTATTCTGTCACTTAAACTGTGCTGGCTGTATCCAGATAATCTTCAAACAATTTCCTTTTGAATCGAATATGAGAACCTACTTCCAAAATGAAATCCGCTCCCTCATTTTCACCTGCGATTTGTCTCAATCTCTTTTCTCCAATTCCGTAATATTCTGCTGCTTCGGAAACATTTAAAGAATATTTCTTCCAAACAGGTATTGTTTTTTCTGTATGATTCATTCGCATTCCTCCTCCCCTCTGTTTGTATTCAACAGCGTTTTCGCTTTCTTCATTTTCATACTTGCAATCACTTCTCGTTTGCTTGTGCCTCCAACATACATAGGCGTACACATTTCTAAAATACGGTCATAGATACGCCTTTTATCCAACATGGTCTCGCTTTTTATTTCTTTCAGTGGAAGATTCGTTGTGATGATCAAAGGTCGTCCTGAACGGATCCTGCGGTCTATGACGCTAAAAATAATTCCTAACGCGTATTCTGAATTTCGTTCCACTCCAAGATCATCAATAATCAAAAGCTGGTAAGAAGCCAATGCATTGATATATTCCGTTTTGTCTGCCAGTGGAAATATATTGTCGATAATGGTATTAAAATTTGTCATCTTTACCGTTACTTCCTGCTTAAGAAGTTCATTGGCAATACACCCGGCAATAAAACTTTTTCCAGTGCCAACCGGACCCCAGAATAAACAACCTATATGGTTTCTTTTCATTTTCTCCCAGTTATCAACATAATTTTTTGCCTTATGCATGACCGCATCTGACATATCTGCATTCTCAAATGTCCACTCTTCCATTCTGCTCTCGTCAAAACAGATGCTTGTATTTCTGTTGACTAATTCCCGGTGCTCTTTGTCTTTAAAATATTTTTGTTCTTCTTCATACGCTTTTCTGTCACAAGCACATTGCCTGGAATGTTTCTTCATCCCCATAAAGTCACCCTTAGGAAAAAATGCTTCTTTCGCTTCCCCACAGACTTTGCAGTATTGCAAACCATCACTGCCTACACATACGGTATCTTCTTCTCTCATCACAAACTCTCTCCTTCCCCATAGCAATAATTTACTTCATGATATTTATTACTTTTATATTTCTCAGTTACTTTACTAGGTGCCACATTTCCGGCTTCTGCACAGCCATTTTTACAGCTAGATGATGGTTGTTTTTCCGCCTCTGTTACAGCCATCTTTTCAACCGCCTTATTCTCAACCGGCTGTAAACCAATCTCATCCGATGGAATTTTTACATATAAATGATTGGGTTTTGAAAATCCACCGGATCTACGAACCAATAATCCCTCATCATCTAATTCCTTCAATGCTGTTTTTACAGAAGATTTGCATTTGTCGATTTGAACAGACAATTCATCTATCGGAAAAATCAGATAAACATTTCCATACTTATCTATCCAGCTATTCATTCTCGATATCCGTGCCCGGTCATACAAAATCATATAAAGGAATTTTGCAGTTTGAGAAATTCGCAGTTTTAGCAAAAACTTCGGAAACTGGAAGTACTGAAGCATCTGCTCTGACTCCTTCATGTATTCATATTTCATTCTTTTCTCGCCTCGTTTCTGTTTCTAACTGTTGTAAAAATCATTTTTATGCCGGCTCAAAAAATGTCCTTACACATATTCAAAAGATGAAGGGCATAAATACAGGCTCTTGATGAAAATTTTTTATTTTTCCTGCAAAAAATACCCTTTCATTAATACGAAACGCTGAGAGGCATTTTTACAGCCCCCTGAGGAAAATTTTTTTATTTTTTCGGTTAATTGAATACTTAAAAACAAAAAACACTCACCTATTCCAGGTGAATGCCTTATCAAAATTTCCTTATTTTGTTGTCTGTGACGCTTATCCAGATATGCCTGCATATCTGCTAAAATATAATTGCCAGCAATTATATTTTCACGTGGGTATGGGGACGTAATCCCAATCAAGGTCTGCTACTCGTAAGTAATACAAAATTGTCAAAATGACAATACTGTAATACACGGGTGGATCTTGCTCTGGTATTTTCTCCTCATCAAATCGGTTTGTGATATTTGGATGCTACTCTAAAAATATTATGATGTTCACTAATCATTATGAACTCTTGTCTTTTAAGCATATCTTTATTAGATTTATATGTCATTTTATGATAGAATTAATTTTGAAGAGGAGGTATTATTATGGACTATTTATCGGCAGCAAAAATGAGATATTATTCAAAAGATAACTCTGAAAACATCATAAAAAATTTAAACAAGAAACTTTCTGCTAATATTTCAGCATAGTAATGTCATAGAAAAAGTATCATTTCAGTAGTAAAATACTGGCTAAAAGCAGACAGTATTTGGAGAGTACCGTTTAGACATCAGGAGGTAACATAATGGGTAAGAACACGACAAATGATATGACGCAGGGAAACTGCATGCGTTTACTGGTACAGTTTTTTCTGCCGATCCTGGCAGGAAATCTGTTTCAGCAGTTATACAGCTTTGCAGACTCTATGGTGGTGGGAAAAGGAATTGGCGATACGGCACTTGCAGCAGTCGGAAATACCGGTTCCGTACATTTTCTGATCATTGGTTTCGCAATTGGGCTGACAGGAGGATTGGGAATCTGTATTTCTCAGTCTTTTGGAAGTGGCAATTATGAAAAACTTCGTAAGGAGCTGGCAATGTCTGTCTGGATCTGTCTGGCTATTGGGATTGTGATCACAGTGGTAAGTCTGGCCTTCATGCGGCAATTATTTACATTTCTCCATACACCGGAAGATCTGATGACGGAAACACTGCAATATTTCGGAACAATTCTTGCGGGAACCACCATTACAATTTTTAATAATTTTGCCATGACACTTCTGCGTTCCGTCGGAAACAGCCGGATGCCTCTGGTTGCAATGATAATTTCCGCCATTGCTAATGTTCTGATGGATCTGTTATTCGTTTTTCCGCTGCATATGGGTGTTTTTGGCGCAGCGTTAGCCACTGTTCTGGCACAGGTTCTGTCTGTGCTTTACTGCTGTTACTACATAGGAAGGGAAAAAAATCTGATCCCGAAAAAAACGGACTGGAAACCACAGAGTGTAATCATCAAAAGACTGACATTGAAAGGTCTGCCTGTTGCCGTTATGAATTCTGTCACTGCAGTGGGTGGAATGGTATTGCAGACATTTGTCAACAATATGGGAACAAGCTATGTGGCTGCCTATGCGGCATGCACCAAGATCCTCAGTCTTTTTGAACAGCCGGCAAATACAGTGGGCCTGGCACTTCTTACTTTTGTGGGACAGAATTATGGTGCCGGAAAAAAGGAGCGGATACGTACCGGTATCCGGGAAGGAGTTATCCTGACGATCCTGATAAATATTCCACTGGCTTTGATGTTGCTGTGTATTCCTGAGTTTCTGACTTCTTTCATGTTGAATGATGCGTCGATTATTTCTTACACAAGAGATTTTCTGGCGGTTACAGGCATCTGTCTGTTTCCTCTGGGATGGCTGTTTGTGTTCCGCAACGGGTGTCAGGGCATGGGACATACGTTTGTTCCGATGCTTTCAGGAGTCCTGGAAGTGTCTCTTCGAGTGGTCATGGTAAAGCTGCTGACTCCATATCTGGCTTTTCGTGGTGTTGCTCTGGCAGAAGTATCTGCCTGGATCGGCGCCTGGATCATGTTGATGATCACTTACTGGATCTATCAGGAAAGAACGGATTCTTTTCGGTAAGTCTGAGGAGAACATCCTACCTTGGTGCGAAACTGTCGATTGAAATTTGAAAGGTTATGAAATCCGGTATCGAAAGCAATGTCGGAGATACTGCGATCCGTATTGCGCAGAAGGTCGCATGCTGATCGGATACGTACCTGATTCAGATATTCAATGGCTCCGAGACCGAAATTCTGTTTGAAACAGCTCATAAAGTAACTGCTGCTCATATGAGCGATCTTTGCCAGCTGCTCTATGGTGACAGATTCAGAATGATGTTTCTGTATATAAGTGAGAACAGGCCGAAGTGTTTCGGTCATCCGGGATTCTGTCGAAACCGTGTGTTCGGTGCAGAGTCCCGGTGTCGATGCCAGCAGATAAAATAAGCGAAGCAGTTCGCTTTTCAGTAACAGATCAGACGTTGCAAGATTTTTGTGTGCACACTGCATAATAGTCCGGACCGAATCATGGAGTTCATGATACCCCGGGGGGGCCTGAGATACAGGGACCAGAACTCTTCGTCTGGAAGAAAAGATCGGCAGCAGAATATCTGTATAACAACGGTCATCGTAACTTCCCACCAGCATATTCTGATGAAAAACAATGGTATCATAAAAAAAAGAGCTGTGCTCATCCGACATGATAGCATGAAGGACGTTGGGCTGGATCAGAAAGATGTCTCCCGGTTTGGCAGAGATGGTCTAATCCTCGTATTTGAAAAAACCATTTCCAGATTTTATGTAATTTAATTCCATTTCACTGTGCCAATGCAGCGGTACACTCGTAAAATAATCCGGTATACCGCAGTCATAGTAACTGTATGGAACCTGAATGGATCCGTGCTGGAGACTGTAATTAATTCTGTGTAAACTCTAAAAGAGCTATATATCCTCTTGGATTGATGTTAAAATAAATATCAATTCAGGAGGATTTTTTTATGGCACGAAGAAGAAAAATGGATCCGGAACGCAAAGCGTTCATCAGTAGCTTGTTGGAACACTATCAACCAAAGGATGCCCAGGACGTCCAGGACATGCTGAAAAACCTGCTAGGCGAAACGCTGCAAGGTATGTTAGAAGCTGAAATGGATGATCACCTTGGATATTCCAAGTATGACTACAAGAACAAAGAGACAGACGATAGCCGTAATGGTTATAGTCCTAAAACAGTCACCTCTTCAATGGGGACGATCAATCTGGATATACCACGAGATCGAAAGGGAGATTTTGAACCGCAGATTGTGAAAAAGAATCAGACAGATATCTCAAACATTGAAGATCAGGTACTCTCTATGTATGCAAAAGGAATGACGACAAGGGATATCTCCGCTCATCTCAAAGATGTTTATGGTGTGGATGCATCAGCAGAAATGATATCACATATGACAGATCGAATCCTTCCTATCGCAAAAGAATGGCAAAATCGGCCGCTGGAAAGAAAATATGCCATTGTTTTTATGGATGCGGTACATTTCCATGTTCGAGAAGACAATCGAACGGTAAAAAAAGCGGTTTACGTTGCTATAGGTGTTAAACTGAATGGAAAACGTGAGGTTCTCGGCATGTGGGTAGGAGGAAATGAAAGTGCGAAATACTGGTTGTCCGTTCTCAACGAGATAAAAAACAGAGGTGTGGAAGATATCATGATCGTATCCGTAGATGGATTGACCGGATTCGGTGATGCCATCCATGCAGTATTCCCACAGGCGGAGATCCAGAGGTGTATTGTGCATCAGATTCGTTATTCTACAAAATTTATCTCTTACAAAGATTTAAAACCATTTATGGCGGATTTAAAGCTGGTTTACAAAGCTGATACAGAAGATCTTGCGCTCACAGCCTTGGAAGATCTGGAAGAAAAATGGGGCAAAAAATACCCTGCTTCCATTGGATCTTGGAGAAATAACTGGACACAATTATCCACTTATTTTAAATATCCATCTGAGATACGTAAATTAATATACACTACAAATTCCATCGAAAATTTTAACCGCCAGCTACGCAAGGTTACGAAATCCAAGACTATTTTTCCGACCGATGATGCACTTTTCAAGATGCTCTATCTGGCAATGATGGATGCCACAAAAAAATGGACCGGAAAGGCTTGGGACTGGGGTCTGACACTGGATCAGTTATGCATCTATTTTGGGGATCGGATCCAGCCAGAGGATATCGATTAAGCATAGATCCAATCACATATCAAGGGTAAATAAACGCCCGATTTTCTCGGGCGCCCTTGACATGCAATAGAATCCATGCTACTAAATAAACAACAGGCTGAACAGCAAAGTATGCCATTCAGCCCATCACATTCTATTTTTGTATTCTATAAACCTATGATTTTATCATCAATCTGAGAGGTTTTCACAGAATAATTTACACTACCTTCACGTTAAATTCAACTAAGCACGGAAAGAACCAATTAAGCGCTTACCTTTTTACTTCTATATGCATTTTTCAAGGCAACTCCAATTGCCATCTCCATTCGCATAGCATCCGATCCGTTAGAATTGGCATAAACTGTATAAGCCATTTTGATATCATCATCCCATCTATTCCATAGTTCAGGACTCAAGACTACATTTTCCGAAATCAACGGCAAAATCATATTGAAATAGAATTTTATCTTATCCACCGATGCAGCCTTTAATTGATCAAAGAACTTTTCATACATACTATACTCAGATTCCAAGCAACTAATAAGTATCCACGAATGTTGCCCTTCAGGGAAAGCTGTAATTGCAATTCTATGCATTATCCCTTTTTTTGTATGCCTAATCCTATTACCATTTAGATCAAAGGACGGTGCAACATATGCATAATCAGCAAATTTGATTTGAAAATCGAGCTTAATAGCGCATGTAAATACCCCATTATAAGTTCCAGCCAGTATCTCACTATCAAATTTCATTTTTTCGTTTGAAGGATCAAAATCTGGTGCTCCTGCCTCTATTATTTCAAACGCTTTTGTATCATATATCTCGCAGAAACAAGTTTCTGTCGTAGCATCATTAACACTGACTTTGCTTACTTCTACGATGGGCAGCCTTTCTCCGTCCTCCATTGGAACCAATAAAGGTTTTTTCTTTGAATCTAACAAGTACACATGACGTTCTTGTCCACCTAGCACAGACATGATTTTATTATTCTGTAAAGCATGTGCATGTTTAATAGTCCTTTTACAATTTGCTTTATCTGGATGAAGACAACACTTACGCATTGACTTCCGCATCTTCCCCATTATTAAAACCTCTGCAGTTTTTTTTGACGGCTCCTGAATTTTAAGTGCTATTCCCTTACAACACTCCCCATACGCTTTTTCACTTCCACATGGGCATAGTTCCCTGTCACTTAATTTCATTTTTAGCAAACACATCTATCTCCTTTTTGTATAAGTACAGTCCTTTGACTGCCTGACATATACAAAAGATACGATATGAACAAATGGAATGTTAGTTTTTGTACGGAGTATCGTTCGCCATTATGTCTCTTTCACTGGAAGTAATCTGCTTTACCAGTTGGAAAAATCCCTTCAAGTCCGTAAAGTTGTTGTATCCTCCAGTGCAATCGTTCAATCCTTTTGCAGAACGGACGAGAAATCCCTTAGAGTTCATCATGTCGAAATCTTATGGGGTGGTTCCTGCATTCATGGAATGAAAAATATGCATACTTTTTTTGTTTCTTTGTCCTAAAAATATCCGCACATATCGTAATGCCCCGTCTCAAAGGCAATAAGCCTTAATCCATATTTTGCGGCATTAATTTTCCAATCCACAATACAAAATGATATTCTTTTTTTCTGGATGTTTCTGTGATATACTTATACGCGGTCGTATCAGACCGGAAAGGAAATATTATGTTACAAAAATTATATGTTT